>Ga0315915_1009750_pt1 | contig 10820 bp, 6 predicted proteins | sample MpolbnodulesMG_FD_207738 | JGI IMG/M metagenome (GOLD analysis project Ga0315915, IMG submission 207738) | Medicago polymorpha root nodule microbial communities from Los Angeles, California, United States - branched nodules | ecosystem: Host-associated > Plants > Roots > Nodule | place: USA... | reverse complement strand
TAGCCACTCTATTTTTGAGAATGTGTGAATGAATGAATGTAATTCTAATTTTCTCTCATGAGTTATCTATTTATACTCCAACAATGGGGTAGGGTAACTCTATTCTTAATGGGCTTAACAATTCTTTACCACTTAATTTTAAAAAGTTACTAAACACTAACTCACTAAAACATCCCATAATTTACCATCTCAAAATAATTACCACTAGTTACTACTAACTTAGTAAAAATAACTATTCACACTAAAACACTAAAATAATATCCGTTCTAAAATTACTAATTTACCCTTACTCATCAAATGACCAAAATACCCTTAGTCTTAAAATGACTAAAATACATTTCTAGGCTAAAAATTCACTAATCCCCAATCAAATACACAAACAAGCATTAAACACATAAAATAAATAATAAGATAATCGTAACAAAAAATGGCCTGTTACAGTTGGTTCTAAAGGATGAGATTATGGGAGTGACAAATTTGAATGTAGAAATCCTTGTATTTTCATCCAATGTGTTGACTTCTGATTGACTTTTCTTCAGATCTTCTACCAAAAACTTTGGGGTTCTCTTAAGCTTCTGATGCTTTCATACTTGTTCAATACTTGATAGATATATTCTGTGATCCTGCACACTTGAACAAATATTAATATATCCAATTGTTATTCAATACTTTATTATCATCAAAACCTTACAAGAATTATACAAGACCATTCTTGTTCCAACATCCAATGCAATCTGGTGAACAACCAGCACTAAAATTAATCATAGTATCACACTATTTCCGCTCATTTCTTGTGTGGTAAAACAGGCAGGTAAACACTAATTAACTGAGCTTGAACGTTGAAAAGGTCTGTCTTTTAAAGTTTCAGATAATGTAGGCAATGGGTGTAGTAGTTAGTTTACCAAATTGATTTTGTGCTTTTAATAATTTATTTTCTTGGTCCCATGATGCCACTTACACATTTCATTTCCACTTTAACCGGTTGATGTCGCAATCTAACATTGTCAAGAAAATAAGCTCCATAAAAACAGCCGCATATTTTGATTTCATGTTTGTTTTATTTCATTTTATTTTCTAGAGTTAATTAAATTAAGGGTCTAAAAAATATTTATAATTTTGTTTTTAGTACTTAAAAAAGAAAATCGCAGTTTTTAGTCCATATCAAATTTTCCGTCAATGTATATTTTTAGTCCTTGTAAAATTTTCCATCAACATTTTTAGTTCCTATATAAATTTTTCGTTGGCATTTTTTATCCCTAAAATCCTAAGTGGAAATGTTATAGGGACTTAAAAATGGTACCACCTTTTCAACTGCGACATCTTTGACAGCGTAGCGTATGGGTGTTGTGATGTAATCTTTATGTTATTTTCTATTTTGATTTAGGTGATCCCTCTTGAGGCATCAGTGACTTGACATTGTATTTATTTTGAGTGATTCTCTTTTGCACGTCTTGTGCGAGATGAATCACTTCAGGTTAATCTAAGTTCCATTTTGCCTTGTTAAAAAAAATATAAAATTTTAAATATTTATAAGGACTATTTGCTTAACTAATCATATTTTGTATTTATTATTATTGTTATTTGTAGGACCACACCAAAGTTTACTTTTTTTTTTAAGGAACTAACGATGTTTATTTGACAACCTTTTAGTAAAGTTCTCGATTTTTATTTTTTTTAAAGATTCTCAAATCTATTTTATTAGTCAATTCCCATCATTTATAATTTCGAGAATTGGAGCCCCGTTATTATCTTATACAACATGCAGCATATCCATGCCCGTGGGCTGTATATCCCTCCCAAAATGTCAAAATTTCCACATATTCTAGGATTTTGTCACGCTCAGTCTTGACTACCGTCCTTAATTTCAGAAAAGGAAATTAATTATTAAAATAAACAGGGCCACTACTCTTATCAGTGTGTGTTTGGTCATAATATATTGATTTTTTTTTTACCAGGTAAAATAGACTTATATTAAAAACACAAACGTCATTTCTCCTGCATAAGATGTGCTAAAAGAAAACAACGATAATTCCACAAAGAGTTCAGACAAAATGGAAAAACAACAACGGGTATCTATCCTATACCCAAACAAGGAATAGGACAAGATAGCTAATTATGTACCCCTAACACATGAACTGCATTTGTTGCCTTCAACCACCGGTAAGAATTAATTTGAATTTTCTCGAACAACTGATGAATATTAGTTTCGGTGTTATTGAACTGTCTATTATTACGTTCAGTCCATAACACCCACACAAGATGCATAAAGGAGCGTTTAGTTGTTGTCCCACCTGTCAAATAAGTGAATTGTAAACAATGATCAGACACATCAATCGGATCCACACCACTCACACCAATCCACGCACGAACATGATGCCAAAGCTTACTGAAAATGGGACAGGAAACAAATAAATGTTGAGCTGTTTCCACTTCCCCACAACCAGCGACACACAATTGGGCATCCTGACCAAGCATTCCACGAGCCACCAAATTCGCCTTAGTAGGCAACTTATTGCAAAAGAGGCGCCAAGCAAGAATAGACACTTTCAACAGGACATGTCTGTGCCAAATCAACTCTGACACCCCATTAACCATGTTGCTGCCATCTGATGTTAGCATATCATAAGTCGACCGACCATAATAGGTTCCTGAACTATCAAGACACCATCTCCACTACTATGGTGATATATTGATTTTATTTAAAGGTGCACTTGATATGAACCCGAAAAAGAAAAAGAAAAAGAAAACAACAATAGACCTTTACCATATTCAATAATATAGTGTATTTTCTCCCGACATCCAATAAAAATACACTATTTTGCCATGCCAGCTCACTTTTATCTTAATTTGAAAATTAATCATATGAAATATCAAATTACAGACTTTAATTTTCAATTGTGTAAAATCAAATAATATGGTTCTTTAGTGAAAAAATTAATTTGAATGAATTAATTTGCCTTTAGATATATGTAAGGAAAAGAGAGTTTAACAAAAAGAAATTGAGGCAAGAAATCAATTCTAAAGGTGGAAGTTCTAAATTATAAATTTACATTAGACTCAATTCTAAAAACAAAATAAATTGTACTACTCTACAACTTTCAAACATTCAAATAACATGTTTGGAATCGCGTTTTCCATGCATTTCTCGAGTCCCAATGACAAGTTAACGTGAATTTAATGAAGCTGCAATTAGTAGAATCAGGGAAACACGCGCTCTAGGCTATAAAGCAGCTAAAACAAACACATGCAAAATCAATTATACGTCTCTAAAATCAATTTTAACAATTACAAAATAGAACCAATCAACCAAATATGCACTAAAGTTGTACTACATCCAGTCACATTTATAAATTAAAAAATTATTTTTTAGATTCATTTAACATTTAATGTATTTGGTCTATACATAGACGAAATACATTTAAGTGTTGAATAAATTGAAAAAGTATCTTTTTACTTATAAATATGATCGGATGGAGTATTTATATATCATCCCAATTTGCTACAATAGTCAATAGGTATCACTTGGAGCGTCTAGGTGGGTGCGCTAAACCATATATCCACTACATATATGCACTTTATAACTCTCAAGACTAAATGTAAATAGTCTTCCATCGGTTCAACTATACACCTTATAAATCAAAATACCCTCATCAATCATAAAGTATACTACTAGTACTAGCTTATAGCTATATACTCATTGGTTATGGATTGGTTCTCATGGTTATCCAAAACCAACCTAGACCCTTTTCAACTCTACGAGTATAGCCTCATTTTTACCCGCAATGAGCTTCAATTACAAGACTCCATTCACTTCAACCACGAGTTTCTTCAAAGCATGGGAATTTCAATAGCCAAACACAGGCTAGAAATTCTCAACCTTGTCAAGAACCAAAATGAAAAAGTTCCAAAAAACACCAATAAACTTTCGGGGGTTATCAAAAAGTGCCTAAAGAAGTGTCTTAGCAAGCTCATTTTCAATGAAGGAAAAAAAGAAACAAAAGACATGAACATGATGTCATTGCAAAGAGAGCAAAGTTGGAATCAAGGGAAATGGAGAAGAGCATTGGTGAATGAGGAACTCAAGGGTGAAAAAGGTATGCATAGAAACAGGAAAATAGCATTTTCAGGGCCTTTAGATGGAAGAATGCCTAATGAGAAAATGGTAATTAGCAATAAAAAATTGTTGAAATTTTCTGGTCCTCTTGATGGAAAAGTGAATTCAAAAATGGTTTACACAAATACAAGTCCAGTGAGAAAAAGACCTATTGATGGAAGGTTTATGGACACTGCAAGGAGTCCAAGATTTTCTGGAAGAACAAGTCCAATTGATTTTCATAGTCCTTACAACATGACAAGAGATGATTATGATTTTGAGGATTCTGTATTGTGGCGTGCATTGTTTGAAGATCTTAAACCAACTTGATTTTTTTTTTTTTTTTGGGTGAATTTCTTGGCGTGACACCAATGTTTTCTTATGCAAAATGATTGTTTTATTGCAATATTTCTTTCTTTTGGTGCTTCTTTCTGTTTTTCTCCGTCCACTTGAATGTTTCATTATTTTTCAAATGACGTTTGGCATGAATTGAAAGGTTATAGTTAAGGCAAGTTGTATATCTGCACTATGAGAGCATCATAATATATAGAAATAGTTATTGTGTCCTTTTCCTAATGGTTGTATCTTGTTTTTTATATATAGAATTTCCTAATGATAGTCTTAGTTACAATTTCCATACGGAGTATTTCTTATGTGGAAAGTTACATGTACATTATGAGTCATAGATAGGAAAGTTTCACCAATTAAATAGGATTTATTAGTATAGTTGTTCTTTAACTAAGGTACATGTTTGTTTTTCATTGGCATATTCTTATTTACCCGTCAATAAATAGTAGTTAACTCTACCATACTGAGTTGACACAAATCAAAATAATTTATTTGTCTTCTACTATTTATAACAGAAGACAAATAACCTTTTATTGATGGATAATGTAGTTGTCACCTTCCGCATTACCTTTTCTCTCTACGTGGAAAAATCTAATAGTCATTCTTTATAGCTTTCCAAGACCACGTTTGAAGTGCATTGGGACGCAATATTTCCCATGTGAACACCAATCCAAACATTGGCTTAGTTGTTTTTTATGAATTCTCTATTTAATTCAATGCTCATAACATCGTTTCATTTGGTTAGAGGCTCAATTAAGAGAGAAAACTACCTTCAGAGAGTTCTAAGATGACTTGCCCATTCAACAAATGAGTAAACATAACAAATATCACATTTACTGTCACGAATTTATAAATTTCTTTATCATATCATTTGAAGAAATAAGTCATGCAAATTTTGTAACACATTGTCTTAAACACATTATTATGAATGAAATGATGCAACACTTGTGTAACACATCTCCACGGTAATAACTCATGCACTGATTAAAGGTTGTACGTTGGCTACAATAAAAGGGAAATGAATCAGTCATCTTTTTCATTATGAAGGTTGTTTCTGGGCATATCTGATGTCACCCAAAAATAAAGAACGACAATCCATAATTATAACATTAATAAAGTGATCAAATTGTATAATTTTAAATATTTATGTTAATATCAGTACTTGGAGCTCAATTGACAGCAGCTTTGTTAACATTTCTGTATAAATATCAGTACTGATAATATAAAATACAACATTACTTGTCAAATGCATGAACAATCACAAAAGCAAATAAAGTTGAAAATTTCGGACAGACTAAAATAATAGCTAATACACATACATATATATCTCAGCGATTGCATCGTCACATATTGAGATGTGATTTTGAAAGAAGCCGACAGATCATTATACACACATAGTAGAGATCATATTATTCCTTAAAACTCAACTCATTAGCCCAAACTCGTTTCTCATTTGCCAGTATCATCTTTAAGCCTAACCAGCATACTAAGAAAGACGTTGTACATGTGACATACCAAAATTTCAAACTTCGTAAGACTAAAAAGGTGGTGTCATTGAGGCTCAACTATGTATACATGGCAGTGAAAGACAAGGAGGAGAGACTACAGCCATTAGTATATAATAATAGACCTAGACTGTTTCTGTTTTTATTCATTGGTTAACTTTACTGCCATCTTAGCGACTCGAAGTTGTTTGAGGAAGTCTGAAAGAGCCTCCAGCATATAGCATTTGGTAAACAGGCTTGATTCTCAAAGTCAGAATAATGCTCAAGATGATACCAGCGGCACAAACACCAGAAAGAATGAAAAACGTCAACTTAAAGCAACTTGCGCCGACACACGAAACACCAGAAGCAAGAAGGTTAATACCATGCTGTTTTGCTGCCTCTTTATCGTATATAGAACCTGCTAGTAGAGCTGAGAAAAGGGTTGCTCCAAGTGGATTTCCCAATGACATGATGTTGCTAAATACGCCAAAGTTCTTCAAACCAAAAAGCTCGGAAGTGGTCGGGATCATTATGGAAACTTGGACACCATAGCAGACACCAAGAAATGCAACTGCAGGATAAAGGGTTCCGTTGACAGCAAAGGCAAACAGAAGGTATACCAATAGCATGACTGTCTGTGTGCATGTCAACCAGAATGTCCTTGGAATCAATTTTGTCCTGAAAATTGTCAAAAACAGAGAAATTGGTTCAATCAATTTAACACAGAGAAAATTGACAGTTTTATGCCACTGTTGTATACTGCTGATAATCTATTCCAAATAATCTATTCATTGAGTTCAGAAATTGAATTATAGTTCATAAAGATTCTTATTATCAGCGTTCAATGCCGGCATTTAAAATAGCTTATTTGATCTGATTTATGACCCAAGTATTTCAACTTATTTTCATAGGATAAATAAGCGAAACAACTTATGTGGAATTTACATTCATTCCTACTTCGATTGTAATACCAGCTAAAATATAATCCCTTATATGTAATAGCTTATTAAATAGGCCTTAGTCTATGTTTGGATTGGCAGTGAGTTTTGCGAAATTATAGTGGCACTTTGATTTTGCTGAAATTCGAAAGTTTAGCTTTTGTCAAATCGCGGTGAGACCATGATTTCATTAATCTCACAGCAGATCCAAACATGCACTAAATAGTGCACTGCACAAAAAACGGCCCACCCCACCCCACGTTTTTTTCAGATCGTAACTGATAGCAGCTTAAGGATAAATCTTATATTCAGTCATCATAAGTAGATGCTGCAAACCTGACAAAATGCTCTGAAACAACTCCTCCACCAAGCCGACCAACGAAATTGCAAAAACTGAAAATTGATAGCAAGGTTGTTGTATCTTCTTCACCTTGTGCAATACCTATTTGGGCTAGATTATTGAGAACAGTAACACCAGTGCCAACACCAACAAAATAAACAAAAAACAATAGCCAAAAGTCAGCCTTTACTATAGCCTCAGTAAATTTGAAATCTTCCCCGCGTTTAGGCTTTCTCTTCTTCTGCTTTATTGCTCCCTCCCCTAATGCAAGAAGCATAGCTACTTCAGATGAATCATCCTGATCGTTCGAACTTCCAAGTGCTCCTGTTGACGAAGATCCAAGCAGTGGCTCTATTTTGTCATCTTTGCCTTGACCAAGTGAGTCCGAAGATCCAACTGGTTGCTCAGAATTGGAAGCTGACTTAGGATACAATGTCATCTTTATAGGGACGGCAACTGGAGCCATGAGAAGAAAAATCATCACAGCCACCAAAATATAGGAAACTGTAACGCTAAATGGAATAAGATTGCCAAATATTGTAGTTGCAAGAAGATATACACCCAAGACAACACTAGAACATTGGATAAATATAAAATGAGAATTAGATGTCGAGTCCTCATCCAATGCTGGGGTACAAGGCCTAACAAGAAACATCATGCTGAAGCAAACAACTGGAATACCAATAGCAAGAAACAAGAGGAACGTAGAAGAAGAATTATGAAGCAATAGGCTGTAAATTTCGGTGAAAACAGCAGCACTAAGCCCTCCATAACCTTTCAGGATTCCTGCAACTTTGCCTCGACTAACAGGGAAATTTCTCATGTTGGTCACAAGAACCGCGGTGGTTAACCATGCACTACTGTTGGTAGCAATAACAAGGGCAAACCAAAGCTGCAACATGATACATGAGTAAATCACAATTAGGCCTTTTCGGTCAAAATATATCGGATGCAAAATGCAACATTGAACACTGCACAGCCATAACTAAAATTTCAAAAAATTGCACAAGGACGCTTTTTTCATCTTCGGACAAAAGAAGTCGGACAAGTTCAACTAATGTCAGAAACTCTGCATGTGGGATGTGTATATATGTATCTATATATTTATCTATACAACACGTTTATTGGGCTACGGGAAGGGTATATGAGTAGATGCATGAAGTCATACGTTCAAATCACATTATTTACACTGTACCTAAAAAACAACGGATTTGGATTGCCTGTAGTCAGTTCAAGATACACTCACACTGTAGAATGAATTTGAACCTTCAAATTCATCCATGTATATCATCATTGATTGCGTGAATGTGTGCTCTGCCTTAATAGCAAGCAATCCAGATCCAGAAAAGAAAAAACAAATTTTTGCAACTAAAATTTTGTTTCCTCATAAAAGGGCTGATTATCTTGAACTTTTGTGCAGTATAAATTAAAATTTCAATAAATATGAAGACAAAAGACAATGAAAAACATGCTCGGTAAGGAGCACAAAAAGAAGACAGTAAAATTTGATTTCTTCAATTCTAAGGTTACATGTCAGAACTGTCAAAAAAAAAAAATGTACATGAATATGCATAAAAAAATGACTGAGTTAAACAAACAATTTAATATGTAGGAATTATTGAATCACAATCTACAAAAATTTCAATAGTATTTGTTGATAAAAATCCGTATTTAAGTAGCGATAAAAGAATTAAAAACTATTCCAGTTTTAGACACATTAATGCTATGATTCTCCACTTCCTACCTCCTTTAATAAGCCACAAATCCAGCAATTGTATTTAAAAGAAAAAAACAACCAAATTCATATAATAAGCACTTTTAGAAACAGATGCAGTTTCAAAAACATACCAAACTAGCAAAAAAGAAAACTAAAGAGCATATCATATATGCATAGTCGAATACATAGTTAAATCAATCCATACAACGCTTTGCTCTGGCTTCAACTAGGCCCGCTAATGTCCGGTGGGATTAGTCCTGGATGATGATTGCTCAATAGACCTCTTGATTTGCTCAAAACTTCGCAAAAACAAGCATGGGAAGTTAGGAGTTAGGACCGGATCGGCTTTTTAAGCTAAAAAATGCACATCCGGAGTTATGACCGGATGAGATGAGCAATTATGAGAGGCCTATCGAGCAATTATCGGCCCGGATCAGTCAGTCTAAGCCGGAGTTTTAAAAAGAAAAAAGTGAAATTAGATCTAACTAACAGTGAGTGAGTGAGTGAGAGAAGAGTTAAAACAAACAAACATACCAACAAGTAAGGAAGATTAGTGAGTGTTTGAGAAACAGCAAGCCAAAGAACACCATAACCAATAAAAGAAGCAAAAGCACCAACACAAAGTATTAACCAAGGTGGGAACTTATTACAAGCAATACCAGGAAGCAAACCAACGTTTTCACCAATATCATTAGCCACACCAAGAAGTGTAACCTGTCTTTGGTTAAAACCTAATACAGATTTCAAAGAGTGTGAGTATAAAGGAAAAGTAAAAGTGTTTCCTGATGCTATTTGTACCCAAACTGCTGCTCCTAATCCTACCCATGGTGGTCTGCTTCCTCCTTTCAGAGTTAATGTCATTTTTTTTCTTCTAAATTTTATGTTACTAGTTTTGTGTTTTGGGGTTTTGGTTATATAGAGTGAGATTGAGTGGGAAATGAGTTAGAGGTGAAGAAACATGTGAAGTAGCGTGGTTTGTGTAATTGTGTTTTTGAGAAGAGAAAAGGGAAAGGAAGGAAGTGAAAAAGGTGCTAAAACCAAATTTGAGGATACTAATTTAGATCTTTGTTTAATTGCCGTACAATATCGATGTGTTGGACTTGGACGTTTCTAGTTCTAGACAACAAAGGGAAATTACCAAAAAACGTGACAAATTGTTGTTTTTTTCGTGTGAGTATAATATATGTTATCGATTAAATTGATTTTGTCAAGTTACTCAATTTGCTAATATAAAATTGGCTTATGCTTTCGTCCTTAACTTATTTTTGGTTTTCACTTTGATCCCCTAATTATAAAGTGTCTCAATTTTGTTATATTTTGGTTCTATCTGTTAATTTTTTGTCTCAATTTTGAATCAGTGACGGATCCAGGATTTTTGAATAGTAATAGTGCGGGCACTATATATAAAAAAATTTAGCATTAATAATTATCCTCTAAGATTATTCATATTATGGAAACTTTGAATGATACGTCTCTATAAAAATAATTAAACAATCATTTAACTAGTTATCCCTACTTGATTTCGCATCTAATTATATAATAGTTTGAGATATATGATGATAAGTGTGGGTCAAGAGAGAAATGATTTGTGATAAGTGTGATCCATGTGGTCAAAATGTCAACTATTGATACATTATACTGCTAAAAAAATTGTTTCTAAAAATTTTGTGTGGGCACAAGCCCACAAATCCTACAACATGCATTCGTCCCTCAGGTGAACCAACTTTATAGGTGGTCCACCATAAACCTTATTAAATCTTTTATTTTAAATGGTTTGATTTTTTTTTAAATGGAGACCGTTGGATCATGGAGGGATCTATCGTAGATTATAATCTCTCTCTATCTCTCTCTCCCTCTCTCTCTCTCCCTCTCTCTCTCCCTCTCTCTCTCTCTCTCT
>Ga0315915_1009749_pt1 | contig 10820 bp, 7 predicted proteins | sample MpolbnodulesMG_FD_207738 | JGI IMG/M metagenome (GOLD analysis project Ga0315915, IMG submission 207738) | Medicago polymorpha root nodule microbial communities from Los Angeles, California, United States - branched nodules | ecosystem: Host-associated > Plants > Roots > Nodule | place: USA... | reverse complement strand
TATATATATATATATATATATATATATATATATATATCTCATCAAATGACTGATTCTAAACAATCTTTTCAACTGCCATATTCAATGAAGGAAAAGTAAATTCTTGTGCAAGGCTTGAAAGTAGAAAAGAATATAATGGCTAGTTGGGAATATGTATGGTAACTTTATTGATATAGTGAATAACACATTGACACCTACACAACTATTTATCGTAACAAAGTAATGTACCTTACAACATTATTGTCCATATTTCCAACCAAATCTATCCCAAATTAAGTCAAAATCTTACCAAAATCTCTTTGATTATCAACAAATTCTCATTGACAATGGTATAACATAAACATGGGTGGTAAACACTGTTAATCTCTTCCCTTATTTTATTCTATTCCCATAACTACAGTAATTGTTCAATCAACTAACAATATTGAGAAGAAAATGTGCTAAGTCAACTTATATTTTTTTGTTCCTACATATCCAATCCTTATAGCTAGCTACAAGTAGAAAGATGAAAATTGATCCCAGACAAGAAGAACGGTTTTGGATAAGGAACATTATGGAGATTTGTTCTTTTTTGAATCCAAGTGTGAGTGGCAAATTAAATAGCATGAGCCTAAGTAGAGCTTATTTTGTTCGATTTTGTAAAGATGAGTTAAATTTAAAATAAAATTTTAATATGATATCAAAACCTATTCATTTAGAGACACCCACAAAGACCAATAGTCCTAGGAAAAAAAAAATAAAAAATACCATATTCTATATAGTAAAAGATACGGCCTAAATTGAGTTAATAAAATAATGGCATCCTTCACATAATAAACGGGCTTTTTAAGGAAGAGTTACACACAATATTAAACAAAATAGATCTCTTTAACCCTGCTCAGACAATTTAAATATTAGTGTATGTTTGATTTTTGAATGTAAAATAGTTTATATTTTGAGTTGATCAATAAATTTAAGACTAAATATTAGTTTTAGAGTAAACACTCCAGATCCCAGCTTGAAGATAAAATCAATTACACTCGAAAGAGCACAAGTATAACAAAATCAATTTTATCCTTTTACAATATTTTTGTCCTCCTAAGATTGAATTTGAGCATGCACTTAAATAGTCATAAGTTTGACTAAAAAAAGTTAAATAAAGAGATTGGGTAAAGACGAGCTGTCAATATTCTCGTTGCTTAAAAAAAAAAAGTTGTCAACTTCTCAAATTTGGTATGTTGCATGGCCCCTCTTCAACAAGTTAAAGGGGAAGGAAAGGGGATGAAGTGTAGTTTAGAAGATTTTCTCTAGGGAATCTAGAATCAGTTGCTGAAATAATGTATGTTGGAATTTCAGCCTTTGACATTTTCAACTTATAAATACATTGACAAACATGATACTCAAGAGCATAGACAATCAAATATGAAATGTGTTTGTTTAATGAGAAGTACAAGCTATAGTACTATATAGGTGTTACATGCTCAAAAGTCTTGCATGAAGAGGCAGAGAGAGTATATTTGAGCCAGGATGACTTGCCGGCATTTGCTGTAAATGTAGAAGAATCCCTTCTCACAATCAAGGTGTTGTTGGCGAGGAATCTAGGCTCATATTTGCTCTCTTTACACTCATATGAGACTCATTCAAGAGCTTCAAAATATTCATCTCCAATCTAATTTTCTTTGTTCAAATGCACCATATATATAATTTTGATTGATTTTTTATTTAATTTTTGTTCCATAAAAACGTCAAATTATATACATATTTGAAAATAGAAACTAAAAAATAGAACAACATTGAACTTTGCTGCAAACTCTGAAATTTTTGTCAGTGTTGATGGAGACTCAAAAGTTGGAGTACATTGAGGTTTGGATTGGTAATCCATTGTTGCAATCTTTGGAAAAGGCTTGCTTATTGTAGCACATGATCTATTTCTCTCTTCTTTTTTAAAGATGTACTATATAACCCGTTGACCAGCTTCGCAAGAGTCGGCGAGACATCTGTTTGTGACTAGAGATTTCTCCCTTGATGTGTAGTATAACACATTTAGGTGGTTGGGGTGGGAGTCGACTTGTTGTCTGATATATTTTGTTTATTTTCCGACTTTCTTCTTTGAAAGTGTCTACATCGACTAACATTGGTTTGACATTTGGCGGTGTCATTGATTTAGAAGTTGTATAACGATTCCTTCTTATCACTCAAGGTTTTGTGTCTTGAGCAATTGACGAACCGACATGAAAGGTCCTACCTTAGTCATTGTGAGGGTAAATGCCCCATTAATTAGAGTTAAGGAGTTGGAGGTCCACAGTTCAAGTTTTGGTAAGAAGAAAAAAAACTAACATAACAATTAACATACTAATATTTGCTATTAAAAAAAAAATACGGCCATTTTTTTTTTTGATCTTCCTCACATTAGTTTTATAGACTTAAACATTACTTGTCAAATGTTGCAATAGTGTCTAATAGACTTAAAAATTCCAATGTATTGCAAAAATAAGCTTCTATAATGGTGTAGATGATTTTGAAATCATCAATACCACTAAACTAGAAAATTGAAAAATTACATATGACAAATAATATGTACCGGCGTGTGTTGTTCCCTTTGGTCATTTCTAGGGTGCTTCTCAGAATAATTTGTACTGGCTCGGGTTTATTGTTGTGTTTCTTGTTTTCCTTCGGTTGGTATTGGTTGTAGTTAAAAAGTGTGTGCAGTGTCTTATCTCTATCTATTTCTTTAGCCACTAAAAAAAAACTACGATTGAATGAAATTTTGGAATCTCGGCTTGGTGGCATTTACCATAGAAAATATGACATTTTACGACAGCTGGCAGTTAAACATGTTTGTATGAGTTTTTTTTTTTTTGAGTATTAGTTTGGACAAACAGAATTTTGGCAACATTAAACCAACATTTGGATTACACGTCCCCTGTTTACATTCTCAGACCACACTCACATGGTTACATTACCATACTTAGGGGTGTTCAAAACCGAACCAATTCAATAGAAAAACCGCAAACCGAACCAACCCAAACCGAAACCGTAAAAAACCGCATTTGGTTCGGATGTAATCATATCATTTTCTTACTCAACCGCATGTTTTGGTTTGGTTTGTGGTTTTCATTTTACCAACCAAACCGAACCAAACTGCAACATAAGAAAAATATTAATTAAACATATGTGACTTAGACAAATACTCATATAAACTCAATGGAAATTTTTATAAAATGATATATTTTTTCTCATGTTAAGTTCATTCTCTTATTTTTATTTAAAAAATGTATTTATGTGCTACTTGAAATTTTAGAAAAGGATAAAATTTTAGTCATTTCCATTTCTTACAAAATAGAATTAGTTTTTGTCCACGTTTTTAACTTGGTCTATGTTGTTGAAAATATTGTAAAATGAAAATTAAATTCTAATGTTTGATGAAGTTTAAAACATTGTAATGTTTGATGAAGTTTTATATTGTATCAAAAAAACCGCACTAACCGATCCAACCCAAACCGCATTGGTTTGGTTCGGATTTTATTTTTAAAGTCAACCGAACCAAACCGCATGTTTTTTTATCTCGCGATTTGGATGACTTTTACGCTCAAAACCGAACCAAACCGCACGAACACCCCTACCCACAGAGTTCAGGTATGCTCCATTTAATCCATTTAGGTTATGGGTGCATGACATGTGGCAAAAAAAGATCTAAGGGTTGAGATTAAAAATAAAAAAACAAATGTTTGTTTAATGAAAATTTTGTTACGTTTCTCCCTCTTCCGTGTTCCTTCCTATTCCTCTCCTTTCATAGTTATCGACCTCCAACCACCACCGTCACTGTCGATCTCCGCCCTTCTCTCCTCTTCCTTTCACGGCGCTTTCCTCTCTTCCTCTCACCATCGTCTTTCCGCCGCCGTTTCAAAACAACGTTACTGTTACAGGTCAAATGTTATTGCTCTCCTGCTATGGTTTTTGCAACCTTTTTACAACTGCAAACTTTGCCTATTTCAAGTCTGATTTGTTTTTTGTGATGTTATTGTGTCGTTGATTGAGTTATTCAAGGAGAGAATCATCCATCTAAACATGCTTCAGCCAAAGGGGACAAAGTGACGGAGATGTGACAAAGTGATGATGGTGGCGACGAGACCACAATAAGAGGAAGAGGGGCGATGAAAGGATGAGGAGAGAGGGGTGGCGATCGACGGTGGTCAGCGGAAAGAGGGGAGGCGGTAGGTGGAAGCTGACCAGAACGGAGGAGATGACAAAGGAAGGGACGTGGAAAAGAGGGAACATATATTATGCTGTTCTTTTTTTTATTAAACAACTATGTTTTTTATTTTAATCTCAACCCTTAGATCTTTTTTTGCTACATGTCATGCATCCATAACCTAAATGGATTAAATGGAGCATTAGGTAAACGAAGCATACCTGAACTCCTAACGACACTCACGTGGTCACTTTCTCATATTTCACCCCCCAACCCACCTTCAACAACAAGACTGAAAATGCTTGTCCACCTTAAAATGAATTCCGCTACTAAGTTTGTTAATTATATGTAAACTCGATAAATTCAATTCCCTAGATTCTAATTTACGCCTCCTACATCAACTAAATTCATTTTTGGTACGTGATTTTAATTTAGGTTAGCCCAAATTTCTTAAACATGCATAAGTGATTTTTGAACAGTGACCCAAAGAAAGAAGTCAAAGAAGGGGAACCTAAAATTACGATTAAATGATTTCAGAACATATGTGGAAGTTTTACATTACTTGTTCTATTCCCACAAGACCAAGCTACAACAATGACATGGCAAGATAAAAATAAATACAGTTAGTCCCATCTAAATTGCATTTGTTGCATTCAATGACTGTGTTATTGTTCTACGTCTACTGGATCCAGTTATAGCAATCGATTTATGGGAGAGACAAAGGAAGAAGAGGAGGGGAAAAATTGAGGATGAGAGAATAGAAAAAGATATTAAAAGAGGGTAATTGTTGAAAATTTAAAAAGAGATTAAGGTTAATTTTGTCGAATGAATAAAATTGTGTAGAAAGTCCAATAAATAAAATAACATTTTCCATATACTATGTGGTGTCCGAATTTTTGTAAAACGTAAAAAAAAAACAAAAAGTTAAGAAAAGGTTAAAGGTGAACAATCTCAACCATTGAATTTTTTAATAATATATCTATGGCCAAAATCTACCTTTCCCATGATGAGAAAGGATTAGACCTTCCGATGATAAATGCCACCTCTCGGTTTTCCTTTAAAAGCAATATTGGTTCACCTACTTTGCCTTATTTTAGGTTTCAGCCTTCTATTTAGGTGGGGTTTAGTATAGGAAAGAAGGGTATTTTGTCTCCTAATGGGAAAGTTAAAGCAAGACAATAGATATATTACCTTTTAATTTTGACAACTGAGATTTGTTAGCTGCTAACTTTTTGATGTGTTCTTTCAAACAAAAACTGTGACCCTGCCACATAATTAAATAACCTTTTCTCATTTGTTTGAAGTAGTGGATTTTTTTGCAATAGGTTATGGGCTTTTGCAATTAGTTTTGGGCCTGTAAGGGTCCGTTTGGTTCAACGGAGGGGAAGGGAGGAATTTTAATGGAGGGGAGGGAAAGGGAGGGGAGATATTTTAATTAAAAATGTGTTTGGTTCACAAGGGGATGAAGGGATTTTAAAATTAATTTATTGTTTTGCCCTTAAACTTTAATTAAATAAGGATAATAAAGTAACAACCATAACATAGTAAACAATAACAACACGATGTAGATGATGGAATAATGGATTACTCACACTTCACATTAGAGGTGGTCTGAAGCAACAGTTGACGGCAACAAAGTAGCAATAGGGTTTGAAATTGATGCTTTGAAGGATAATAATGATAATGAAGTTATGTTGATGAAAATGAAACTGAAGAAAGCAGAACAATGTTTGTTTACAACAAGGGTTATGACATTTACTTTCTCTTTGATCCATTTTCTCGTCATGCTCTACAAAATTGTGTGATCATGGAAAATGGCTTAATAATCGAAGACAATGGTGTTCTTGGTCATTGTTGTTGTTCTTGGTTATCCCCAGATCAGCAACATTAATTAATTAGTTTTTAATTTTGAGTTATTTTGGTTTGTTTGTATTAATCCATTTGGTTATCGAACTGCATATCAATTGTAGTTTCTAATGTTATTGGAATGAAAATTAGTATATGTTTGTTAATCAATTAATTTTACTCAAGACAAATTAATTTTGTATTAGAGCTTGTAGTTGTACAATAGATATAAGCAAGTGTACTATCGATGGCAGACAAGCAGTAACACGTGCTAGAGTTGTAACAATCACCTGGTGCCACATGCAGCTAGAATTATGAGACACACCAACATGATAGTCAGACTTTTATCAAACATAAGACAATGTTCTTAGAAAGTTTACAATGGACTGTAATATGAGTTTTCTCATCAATGATAATAACGAAAAAAGACATAACAAGTAAAGAACATTTAACTTAAGTTATCTAATTTTTTTAGTTCTTGAATGATTATCTAACATTCTTTTTCTTTCTTTATGGATTACAAAAACTTGAATGTGGAAACAAATGCTTCAAATCATGAAACTCTTGTTGGAACCCCATTACTTAATGAACCGACTATTCAGGTGGTTATGAATGAGATACAAAGCTTGAAATACATAATCCATCTTTTGATGAACAAACAAGAGGTAAATATCATTGACATTATAATATTTTCATAATTATATTTCATTTTTATTTTATTTTATAAAAAGTTAAGTTATATTATTGTTTCTATATTAGGTCACAACAAATGAAATGACTAACACTAAGACTGCTTGCAACATGGTTTAGATATTTGTCCTGAAATTGAAACAAAAGACATTTTGCAGTAACTACATACAAACCATGCAAAACGAATCATACACTAATTATATTTCAAAGTCAAATCCAAACCATGTTTTGAATGAAAACATGGTCAATCATGATGATGTTGTTGAAACTGGTAATAGTGATAATGTTGGTATTGATATGGATATTGAGTTGGTGGGCAATGAAGTTGATATAACAAAAACAATAAGGGGCAACAATATTTTGAAACTCATCTTGCCAAAAGATTGCTTCAGCTATCAATTTCTGCAAAAGAAGGGCTTACAAATGGAATTGAAAAAACTAACTACAAAAGAACTTCAAATGCAATGATAATATTTACTTTTATTCATGTGTAAATATTGTTTATGCTTGTAATTAAACATGTATTTAATTGGTTTATTTACATTCACATCAAGTGTCAGCAAGAGCAAGTGCAAATAACATTTCAAACACTGCAAATGTAGTTAAGCCTAATGCTACAAGATTAAACAACGAAATCCATGGAGTCAAAAAGCCTTTGTTTAGGATTGCACATATTGGATGTGTCTTATCCTAACCTTAATTTTGTGAATTTTATTGTACTAAATATTGATTGAATTATACACTGTATTTATTTGATTAAATTGTTATATAATACTTTTTCCATTGTATGTATTAGATTTATGTGTCAATTAAGAAAACTTATAGGCATTGGAATCTCATGATCGTGCATATTCAACACGAAATAATTTGTCACCTATGTCCTCTCTACCCCATTGTGAGCGCTGAGTGAGGAAGAAGTAAACTGTTAAATTATCTTTTAAGTATTTGTATAATTTTCAAAAAATTCACTCCTCTAAATTGGTAATTGTTTTCGTTTGATTAGGCTGAATTGTTGCATCATCTTTTTGGTCATCCAAATTACGTGTTGACTTTTCTCAATAAACGAAACGACTACATGAATTTCAAGATTGTTGAGGCAAGGGGAATGACTTGTACCAATATCAGATACTTGTAATTGTAACTATTATTTGATTGTAGCAAGTTACTCATATTTATTTTAATCAAATTTAGCCCTTTAGATATTTATGGGCGGATCTTTGCCCAACTAATTTTAACAATAGTAGTGCAAAGCCACTTTATAATATACTAACCAGCTAGTTTCAAGATCTTCAATGATACCGCCCAACAAGTAAATTCAGCAAAGCCACTGTATTATTGTACTCACTTTATGTTGTACGTATCAGACATGTTATAAGTAAACAAGGACTAAATTATCATAAATCATTTTCTTTTAAACAAACACTCTGCTACCAACACACATCGAAAATGACAAATACAAATAGATAGATCATCAAAATTAACACAACTTGAGCAAATGACATTAAATTAAGTGATGATTAATACAGTCTCATCAGTCAAAGACAACATTCAACAACACATCACTAAAGTCTTTGTCTTCAATAAAAGAAACAACAAATAAAATAAAACACATTTAAATTGTTCAAATGACAAAGCAATCATTGTTACATCAAGTTAAAACAAACACTCTAATTGAACTACAAACATATTGATAACACCAATAACACTGTATAACCATAGCAAACATCACCCTTCATTGATTTTCTTTGGACCAATCAATTGAACTTATAAATAAATCATATAAGTTACGTTCTGAGTTTATAATAATATCACAACAACTACAACATTATATGTTAAATGAATTTACCTGCTATTTTTTTAATCAAGTGTCCTCATCAGATCAACATATTTTCACATTCGACATCCTACATTACCATGTAACATAATTATAAATATATAAACTCAAATAATTTTCAATATCAAATAATGCAATATAATAAACATACGATTTCAATGTTACAATCTCCGTCATTTTCATTAAAGTCTTTGTCCTCATGGTTAAAAATCTCAAGTGAATGACTTTGTGAATTTACGTTCCATTCTTGACGCAAGCGACACAATTTTCTACATGTCCCTTTGTTCCACATAGTCCACACTTCTGAGTCTTCCGAGTTGGTTTATCAAAACAAATGTTGAAGTGTTCCATCCAGATTCACAGTATGTCTCCAAAACATCAAATCATCCATAGAGCACACCATTTTAAGTAAATCAATTGCACCTTCAACATTAGAACTCTTACTTCCCCTCATTTTAATTTGTCCATTATATGTGTCTCTTCTTGAATAACCTATTTTTTCATGTCCACCCACTTGTGTAGCAAAATAGTCATAGATTCGTGATATAGGAATGCCTGATGTTCTCATTGTTTTCATTTGGTATTTGTCATGATCAATCATCTTCCTATGTGCTGGTAATATTCACTCATACTTATCATCCAAAAATGAATGATTATGAACATTATCAAAATATTTAATGTACCAACGTTCATTGTGATGATTAAGATGGACTTGGAGTTTTACATTACAACCACACCTACTAGTAGGTTTGTGCTCTCGTTTCCTAGAAACAAATTTGGTATACCTATCATCGCTAGTACCTTCTCTATAAAAAAGAAATATTTGTTGAATTATTTGGCTATTAATATTCCTAACAACTAGACTCTTTCTACCAGAAAACCCGTGTAAACATCCATACCAATTATAAAATACGAATGCAACTTCTCGGTTTGGAAAATGATACCTCATAAAATCTTTAGAACTCATTTCCTTGAAACTAATTTTCTCTAAATCATTCGTTCTATCCATAACATTCTTTAACATTGTAGTTGCATGCAAATCCTTGAGTATTGGACTCTCCAACATCTTCATCACTTGAAGAATCATCGTTCTATGTTCCAGCACTACTGCCCATGCCCTATACATTATATTTTTTAAAAATACAATTTTAGCTAACTTACACAAAACTAAAATACAACAATGCTTTTTACTTCAATATTATTTCAGATTTACTTGTGACACACAATCATCACTAACATCCGTGTATATATTGTTCAGTTTCAAATATATCCAGAATTTCCGTAACACCCATTCTAAAGATTGTAAAGCTTTTGATTAGATTCACTACGAGTTATTCATATGATAATAATCATAATTATACAGTTATGACACATCATCAAATAATCCCACATCACTATTGAACTACACATATAATAAAAGAAGGCTTAAATATGCAAAGCGTCCCTGTAATTTCGCGTGTTTTTGCAAATCGTCCCTGTATATTTTTTTGTTTCAAAATCATCCTTGTAAGTTGCCAATCGTTTGCAATTCGTCCCTCTCGTTAACTCCCGTTACAAAAACGTTGTGGTGGCAACGGAGACACAGGCGGTGAAGTGTGAGTTGGCAAAAGCCTGCTTATGTGTCAAGAGAGATGATGAGTGGCTAGAAAGGAGGGACCAAAACCAAAAGTGCAAAATTGCATAGGGATGAAATTAAAAAAAAATTAAATTTAGTTCATTCCTCTCCCTTTGTTTTTTCTTCTTCATCTCCAACCCCAATTTCTTTATCTCCAACCCCAATTAAAAATGTGTATGTGTTGGATTTTTGATGATAAGAGTGCATTAACATATTCTTAGTTTTTCTTCCCAAAATCAAGAACACTTCACATTAGGTAAAGGCTCATGATACCACTTGAATTCATTGATTTCACGTGAGAATAGAAAAGAAGGGTGAACTGAGTGTGAGTTCAAAAAGAGAAGTAACATGGGGAATCACCAACAGAAACTTCGCTAAACGAATTGCAAATATCTACGTCTTTTTCTTTCTTTTCTATTGAAACAGGAAAAAGAATAATGGAAGGAAAGGAGAAGAAGAAACATTGCACATTTGGGTGTATTTTTGGATCAAGCGTTTGAGTTCTGATACTCTGAAATTATCCCTCTTAAACTTGTAGAACAATCTCTCATTCTCCATTAGAACAATGGGTGTCAATAATTTGTGGGACATTCTCGAATCTTGCAAGTAAACGGTTCCTCTCCACCCATCTCTAGTTAACTCACTTACTTACAATTTGTCCTCCA
>Ga0315915_1009748_pt1 | contig 10821 bp, 5 predicted proteins | sample MpolbnodulesMG_FD_207738 | JGI IMG/M metagenome (GOLD analysis project Ga0315915, IMG submission 207738) | Medicago polymorpha root nodule microbial communities from Los Angeles, California, United States - branched nodules | ecosystem: Host-associated > Plants > Roots > Nodule | place: USA... | reverse complement strand
TTAAATATAAATTTTTAATTCATATTTTATTAAAAAATTCTATTTTTTTTTTTTTGAGATATTCTTATAATATTATAATTTTTTCTACAAAAATATGAATTCTACATGTGACTTTACTTTAAAGGAGGGACCAAAAGTGGAGATTGAAAATTTTTGAGAGACTAAAAGTTGAAAAAAAAATTTAAAGAGACTAAAACGAAAAGTTCACATACTTGTAAGGGTCAAAAACATATTTAATACTTAAATCTTAGCTACTGCCTACTTGATTAGACTAGATATAAAAGAAATGTCACTAAATCGTAAAATAATGTTATCAAAAATGTTATGAATACTCACTTTCTAACACTTTTTTTAACACCCACTATTTTATTATATGAAACTCATGTAGGTTATCATTTTACGTGGGATTCATTTTCAAAGTGTGGGACACATGAGTTTCACACATTAAGAAAGTAATTGTTAGATAGAGTATTAGAAAGAGAATGTTCATAGCATTTCTCGTATGTTTTTGACGTGTGGTCGCAATTTTAAAGTTGGGTAATATTTTTGGGAGGCAGGTAAAGTTTGATCAAGATGTTCCATTCAGGGATCGAACTCAGATTCTCATAAATAATTTATCCTTTGGTGGAGCTCATTAATCATTTGAGTTCAACTGTTTGGTATGGTTAGGTACAGCTTTGAATAATATAAATGAATGATACACATGTGCCAAAATTAAATGAACTTTGCATGTTATCACTAATTGAAGGAGCTTGATTGGCGCAGTATCTGGATTGACGGCCTTTCAGACGATGGTCAATGCCTTTAAACAAGCTTTAGATGTTCCTTGGAGTTTAAGCAATTGTTGGGCTATAATTGTTTAAGGATAGCGAAAGATATCAATTGTCATTGTACTCACATCCTGAGAGAAGGTAATGCAATAGCATACGCTTTGGCCAAGAATGGACATGGCCTGCCTCAATTTAACTCCCAATGGTGGGACTCTCCTCTTGGTTTTTTCTTTCATTTGTTAGGAGATAGGTTAGGCTTGCTTAATTTTCGAAATTCGTTTGTATAAAGGTCCATGCATCTCCTTTATATTTCATTTGCTTTTAAAATAAAAAAAACAAATTGGAGAGTACATTGCATATAATTTGGCATATAGCAATTGGCAAGAGTAATACCGATGAATGACTCATAACCAAAAAAAGTAAAAGATAATGAAGCCATATTTTTTTTCTATTATCATTTATCTATCTCTTTATCTATTATCTATCTATCTATTGTTATTATCTTTGTAATGGAACATCTAAAATAGCTCCACACCCACTCTTAGCAACAACAAAAAAATCTCACTCATTCTTATTTAGTTGGTGTCATTTTATATTTTTTAGTTAAGTGTTGTGTATGTTGTTATTCAATTACATTAACGTGGGATTTTAATTCATATAATGTGTACACTCATTTGCTTGCTTCACATTGTAACTCCCAATTACTAACTATTTTAAAATATGTATCATTATCCCAAGTAAAATAAGCGAGTGTTGTTGTACTAATGAAAGGTGAAATCGTAGACCCCTTTTAATGTTTTATTTTGCATCTTTCTTATTAGCCTTTCAATTCAATAATAATGTAAAAGGGCTGAGTGAATTATTAGTTATGTATATATATATACCTTATATGTACAGTCCTCTACATATGGGCATTTAAAACTTCAACCGAGAGGGTCATGCGTACTGCAGGAAAAAAATTTCCGGTTGTGATCTTTTTGCATGCCTTTTGCAATTTTAGCTTATACTTGTAGTTTAAATTAGAACCTAGCCATTCACATTTAATACATAAATATTGTCTTTGCTTCTAAAATGTTTTGCTTATATGGTGCAATCAGTATTTATATTTTTTGTATTTTCTATGTTGATTAAGCTGCCGTTTTCAAGGAAGTGCAAATGGAGTGGTAGATCACATCATATAAAGTGTATGGAAGGATCATATATTGCATTTGAACAAAAGTAAAATGTTAGGAATGGAGACAAGATTGTGGAGATTATGTAAGTATGAGTTTTGGGTGGTATTGGTATTTATGATTTAACTTTCTTGGTATGTAAATTTAAAGTGGCACCAGTGATGATGCAAAGCACCAGTTAATGAAAATTCTCGCAAAAAAATGACATTGATTATGCCATAAACATTCTTAAGCTATTTTATATTTATAACACTATATTATTATGCTATTAAAGAGAGAATTCACTAACCAAGTTGTGTATCATCTCCCTCACATTTTATTTTCATTTTCAGTTGTAAAAATTCCTATTCAACAAAAATTGTTATTGCATGTTGAATTGCTTTAATTAAGGATATTGAATCATCACTCTCAAAAACTATCCTTAATTTTTTCCATCATCACTTTCTCTAAGAAACTAAGAAACCTCTGAAGGTGAGAAAAACACAAGAAGGGGGGGTTGAATTGTGTTTGCTTTTTCTTCGTTTTCTTACTCCTACTGAAGTCACAGTTCAGAAGCAGTTGCAGCTTCTGATGTGATGTTCAGAACTAAATGCAGCGAATAAAAACAGAGATAGAGAGAGAGAGAGAAGAAAGACACAAAGCAATTATACAGGTTCCTTCCACAAATCGGAAGTAGTCCTGTCCCCCTTGCACTTCCAAAGAGAGTTCACTAAAATGTAATCTCAAATTACAAATGTTCAATACTACAACTAGTATGAGACTTCAAATTACTCAAGCACACAAGCAAGAGATTTTCCTATGCTCAAGCACACAAGCTAGAGACTTCCTAATGCTCAAGCACACAAGCAAGAGACTTACAAACAAACAGATTTACACATAAAATTGTTTGAGATTGAACACTTGATATACAATCAATGGTGTTCTCAATACAAATAAATTACAGACTCTTGAGACTATAGAATTTCTAAAATATGGACTTTGCTAAGAAATTCTAAGTAACTTTGTAATGCAAACAAAACAGAGTATAAACTTTGCAATGTTTAGAGAGTTTAGCTTTTGTATGCGTGTGTATTGCTTGATTGTCTGCTGTATTGTATTCTGTTATTCCAACTCGTAGGTTTTCACTCCTTTATATAGAGGTGTGAAAGAGACGTTGGAGAATTGCCAGTACACATACACAAAGAGTCGTTTGAATCTTGTTGATCACCAATGATCTTTTGCCTGATATGGCTATTGTCCTATGAAGGATCAATTTCAAATCCATTCCTTGTATGAAGGAACATTTCTGCAGGCAGAGCTGTTATCCTTGTCTTGTTGCAAAGCACGACCAAAGTAGTGGAGAAGGTGGTTGTACACTTCGTACAATTGTCCTTTTTGAACGCTCTTGAGAGAATAAGCATACTAAGCTTTCAAAATTCATCTTAAGACTGTTGTTGTACTCCTTTACGTCTTTAGCAACTTTTAGGCAAGATTGAAAGAGATTCCAGCTCTTGAAGCTTTAAGTTCCTCAGCTCCTGATTAACTTCAGCTTCTGGTGAGGTTGTTTCTGATGAGGCGCTTCTGATGAACTTGCTTCTAATGACGTCATCACTTCAGGAGCACTTTGAACTTCAGGAGCACTATTCTTCAGATGCTTCAAGCTTCCTTTTTGTTGATTCTTTTGCTCTCTTTTGTTCTTCCAGAACCCCTTAAAGATACAAAGTTTTGTCTATGGTCATGTACACTTGAACAAATATTAGTACATCCAATTGACAATTTTTAATACCTTGTTATCATCAAAACCTTAAGGGTGACATATGTTAAACATTGTTTGTTCCAACAATCTCCCCCACTTTAAGGGTAATGTTTGTTAAACGTATTTTGTTCCAACAATCTCTTCAATTTTATCTTATGGTTCCCCCATCCACCACCTCCAATTTTGTTACTCTTTATCACTTGATTATTCATTAGATTCTAATCTATGACATGATAGGGACTCAAACTACTTAAATTAGAAAAATATTTTGACTATACTTTTTTTATCGATATAATGTTTATTATTTTACTTTTCTAACTTTTTTATTTTATTCCTTAATGTGGATGTGAATTTTTTTTCATGTTAATTAGGAGAAGAGATTGCTACAAATAAATAAAAGAATTAAGAGAATAGGATAAAGGAGGCTTCTATTTTCACTTTTGATGCATCCATCTCGAGAAGTTTATGAAAACGACAACTCATGTAGGTATGTATTTAACCCTAACTATTATTTAAATACAAAGTTAAATTTATTGAATTTATTTTGAAGTTGTTTTATACAGTAAATTTTATCGATGAGATTAAACTTTTCAGATAATGTTGATTATAATGTTTATTATTTTAATTTTATCGAATCCCCTTGTCAATTTAGTACCAAAAAAATATGAATGTAGCGCTAATAAATTGTTATAATCTATTATATATTTATTTACACACTTATATTTTCGGTATCATATATCTGTTTATCCAATTTATATAGCTTAAAGAAATATATAGATAACTAAGATCTCAAACCTCATGTAATAATACTTTTTTTGTCTTTTTTTTTTTAAAGAATACTTTTTTTGTCATGAAATGTTGTCATTTACATATTTCAATATTATATAGAGCATAGTATAGAATGGTAAAACGATTTTAGTAGAAAAATAGTACAAATGACAAAATAAAATTATCAATATAATTTTCTAATGATATGTTTTATATTTAGTCAAGAAAATATTTATATTTCTTAAAATAGTAAAAGAATTTATTAAAGGTTAATGAAACTAATGGATGATACCCTTTCAATTACTTACTCGTTGTATTAAAGCAAACTTTAATTAACTGTTTCTATTCCTTAACGATTTTGTTTCCTTAAACAAATGAGAAGGATTTAAGTATGATCATTTTGTTTATCATCAATTTCTTCAAGCAACTTTTAGATGATGTTTCTTCAATTTTGTATTATAGTTTTTCTCTCCTCTTTTCCACTTTTCATTTCTTGACTATTCATTGATTTTTTTTACATGACTCAATTTACTAAGTGACGGAATAATTTAGCCCTACGTTTTTTTTGGTTTTTATGATATGACTCAATTTACTCGGTGACGGAGTAATTTAGCCCTACTTTTTTTTCTGTATACTCTAAAAATAGAATCTTTATATAAATATCAATAATATAGAACATGAGAAAGTAAAAGTTCAATCCATGTTTATTCAAATTTATAAATTAAATATGGAAGGGTATATCATACATATATCAAAACACTATTTTATCTCTAAAAAAAACTATTTTAGTTTATAAACGTCAAGACAAGTGTCTACTATTTTTTCATAAAAAATAATAATAAAGATATAGAGAAGCAAGGATGAAGGATATGATGCAAGTTACACATATGCAGTTGTTTGCTTAGGAAAACACTAAATGAATGTATATGGTAAAATTTAAAAATTATTGCAGATAAAGGGTAGGACAATTCATTAAGAAAAACAATTCAACAAAAATAAATTTAAACCATTAACTACAATCTTTAAATGGTCATCAAAGAAAAAACTACAATCTCTATATTTATATATCTATCATATATAAAGTAAATTTGAGTTATTCTTAAACTTGAATTATGCATGTGTCACCTATAAAAAAACCTTATCTATAAACTAAATATGAGTAATTCTTAAGCTTGAACCATGTGTATGAAAGAGGGAAGAAACTTCTACGTAAATAAGATGCATTAAAGAGAACATTAGATTCATCAATCGAGGATGAATATGGAACAACATCATTGTTGCTTTCTTCTTGAATAACAAGTTAATAGACCTTGTTCATAGAAGGAAAAGGATCCATCAAAAGAACTTGACCCTTAACGGAAAAACTATCATTCAAACCAATAAGAAACTGAATAACCTGATCTTGCATGCAGTAATTGTGAGTAGCACACATGGCTTCACAATGAAATTGGGGTAATCAAGAACAGACTGGAAGAACGAAGAGATGAAATTCTGATGCAATTAACTTTGGAAAAACGTTCCTTGAGTGCAGCTGGAATTTGACAAGGAGGCATAGTGAAAAAGAATGATGAAGAAAGGAAAATATGAGAAGAAACAAATAAGAAGACGAAGAAACTCTATAAAAAATCAAGATCAAAATCGATAGAATCAATGAAAAGTCAATGAAGACGGATGAAGAAATGATGAATTGTGATGAACAAGATGATGAATCTTGAAAAACATGCAAGTCAATTATGACAGCTAGAGAAGAAGAGGATTGTAACTCATTAATTCCTTTCTCTTGAAAGCATAGTGATACCATACTATGAGAGAAGAAAGATTGAATGAAAAAGTGATAATTCATTGATTATAGAAGCTAGTATATCAAGTATAAATACATGAGATGATCTTTATGCTAACTATTATGTGTTACAAGCATAAGTTTCTAACTTCTAACTAATTAGACAGATTACTTGCTCTGCAAGCAACTGTCACTAATAACTTATTCTATCCCTTTTGTTTTATGATGCAATATTCTAAAAGTGAACGAAGAACACGTTGCATAATATCATATTTAATAAGACAAATTTGAGGTTGTTAGAGATATTGGGTGGTCAAAGAAACATACATCAAATGGAAAATGTTGTTTGTTATGTTTTAATTCAAAATATGTGGTGAAAAACATGAACGGTTTTTTTTATGGTTGAACCGTAGAACTTGTCTATAAAAATTAGTATTAGAATATTAGGATTAGGAGAAAATGAGATACAAGAGATTTGATATAGTTTAAATGAGAATAAATTCATAGAGAATCATATTGATCAAAAATTGAAAAAGATAGTGATTGAGCAATGAGCACACAAGATGTTGTGTATATATAGCATGTGAGACACTAACAAACTAACCAACCTAATAACAAATACTCACTAACTAATTAAGTTTTAACCAACTCTGTATACCTATTCATTTTTATTTAAGAAGTTTGTATAACTAATCATTAGCTCTTCAATTCCACATGAGACACCATGAACAACAAGAAAAAACCTAAAAGTGAAGGAAAAAAAACAATTGTTTGCTCTTCTCTTTTAATGAACATGAGAGATTTATAGAGACGAAGGAAGAATGTGGTGAAGAGGTCAAGAGGATCAAATAGATATTGAAGTGAATTGCCCTAGCCACAGTGCAAATGCCATAATCTGAGTTAAACATGTTTGACGAATCACCGAATTATCCTCTCATGTGGAACACTTATTCTGCCACCATCTTCGAACCTTCAAAGAGGATGATGGAACAACCTCATCTCATGCAATTCTGTGTCGATTTTGATTTATTTGATAAACACATCCATTCACTACCCAAAAAAATGGACCAAATAAAATACACATGTCACAAAACCTTGCGAGTTAGACGCAGACCTGAACAAATCAATGGTGCAACGAGCTGCAAAAGTAACACATCAGTGGCGTCATATCTGAACAAAGCAGTGTGTTTGTGTGTGTGTGTGTGTGAGAGAGAGAGTGAGTGATTAGGAAAAGAAATAAGTAAATACATTTTTTTTATTACAAGGAAAAAAGAAAGAACAAAATAAACAACCTAAACCCGCTAGCGTTGCCTCAAGACACCTGAGGCATCCACAAGAAAAACACACATAGGGAGGGGGAGCGAACCACAACTTCAAACTAACATACAATTGAACACCGTGTTTAACCAACCAATCAACACACTCATTTCTATTGTCAACGTATGAGTAAAGTAAGGACCAATAACACGACAGGAAAGGTATGACTATAGTCCAGAACAATATGACGATGTTAAGCGGTGTCATTATCAAGGTTAAGATCAAAACCAATTTTGAATCATATTCCTATGTAATGATTTTGCAGCCTAAATCCCAAGCCAGTTGAAGCCAACTGAGGATGGCATAGAGCTCAACAAGAAGATAGGACGTACCACAAGATCTATAAAAACCATGGAACTATCATCCTCAAACGTTATTGCTTTTTTGTAGGGAAAAGAACATATTGATTAAAGAATAATGGAAGGTTGTTTAAAAAATTACATTGATTTCATCCAATGAAAGAGTGAGTGATAAAGAGAGTGTTGAAAAGTGGGTGTTGCTAGCATTTCTCAAAATAAATCAAGCACTCAGACACAAATAATTAATGTAATTTAACAAAGATCAAATTATGTTGTTATTCAAATAATTTGATCTCTAATTGAAACAAACATTAATCTGATTTTACTTCCCAAACAAACTCTGAATTAGTCCATAGCTCTATCCCTTGAAAATCAAAGGGCCAAGGCTAAAAACTATAAAGCAGAAGTGTTTCTTCATGGAACAACATTAAGAAAGATCCTCGCGGTTGTTCTTGGTGCATTAGTAAACATTTTGCCTAATCTTAAGGTAAGGAAAGTGTATATTTCACATGTCTATTTCCAAATAGATTTACAGCAAAATTGGCTTGTAACAGAAAAGTTAAATTCCTCGATAATCAAGATTATATTGGAGGCTAATTAGTACAACATATACCGAGTAATACGCCAAAATTTTATATTTCACAGCCAACCGTGATTATCAGGCTGCAGCAGATGATCTTTGAGTCTTCAATCCAAACAGATCATCAAATAGCATTGGCGCCATGGGAGGAAGATTTGCCGGTCGAGGAGCCATAAAGTTTACTATCTTTTCATGAACATTATACCTTCAACAAGTCATTCAGAAACTTATTCAGTTCTTAAATGCAAGATATATATGACAATGGTAGAAAAAGGATATCAGTTGTGATCATTTCGTACCTTATCTTGCGACTTTTTGAGGCACGACGATCAACAATTTTCCGTTTTTTGGTTTGCATTCGTTTTAAAGCATAGAATGCTTTCTCTGTTCAAATGAGAATAGCCACAAATGAGAACATGTAATTCCATACATGCAAAAGATTCTTATTTCAAGAGAGGTAATTGACAATAATGTTATTGTGATAAATGGCACAAGTAAATTCCAGCTTTTGAAAATATTGAGCCGATAGTTTGAGAATGGTAATACAAAGAGGAAATACTAGACAATTATACATCCTTTATCTGTTTCTTCACATCCAAATGATAAAATATAGTTTATAGTTCAATAACAATACTCTGACAATATAAATAAGTTTTGCATAGACGACCGATTGAATATCTATATAAAACTTGTTTACAGTGTCAGTGTATGATTATTTATATATGTTTCCTTATGATCCTCGCAGAGGCATGGTGGGGAAAATAGCCAGTTTTTCAGTTCAAAGGCAGCCAGTATTAGACAATCTTCACATTTCAAAAATCTAAGTGAAATGCAAGCCGCATGCCTACCGTGCCAGTGAAAAATATCTTCTTCTATAAGCTAAAAATATATTAAAATAAAAAACAAAATCATGGGTGACATACTGACATTGACCTAACCCAGGTATAAGATTTAATTAAAAAAACTGAAGAAAAAGGGGGGAAATACAAAAGCACATTAAAGAGTGTTGAGTTCCAATCTTAGAATGTGTAGTCAGGTATTACAAACATTTCGTCAAAAAAAAAAACGGTATTATTAAAAGTAAAGTCAAAGTCAAAACTGCTGTGGTAGTCGCGTATACAACACAAGATTTTTAAGTCATAAACGCCAATACATTTTATTTATAGAGGAAGTCTTGCTTGGTCACAAGTATTTGGACACACCATTTGGAAACGCACACAAAAATATATATTATTTAATTATTTTGAAAATACGCATTGTTTAATTATGTTCTCTTTCAACCTTTTCTCAAACGTGCGTGTCCAAATTGGTGTGACCAACCAAGTATTTTTCCTTATTTATATGTATCAGTATACAAGGATAGCATATTCATTTAATGATCATGAAAAATAAAGGCTCAAACTAGTTCAATGGTACTAGAAGTGAAAATATTTTAATAAAAAAGTTAAAAAAATTAAAAAAAAGTGCTGCCAACACTCGTCTAACATTATATTTTCAACATTCCTTATTGTGTGAAATTTATTTGGACCCCGCAACTTTATGATGAAATTATTCTCGAAGTGGTGCAACCTAAATGAACTTAACCAAATAAAAAATTGGGTGTTGAAAAGAGTGTTAGAGTGAGTGTTCCTAAAATTAATCAACCAAAAAGAAATTGTTTACCTGATGATGAAGGATCAATTGTCTCAAAAAATTCTTTCAATAATTGCTGATAAAATTCGGAATCATCGAGAAGTTCAGGATCACCATCAGCATGTGTTTCCTGAGCACAATTAAGTTCAAAACTGTGATGTTCAAAACTGAAATGACAAAAAAAAACAAGGAGTATAACGAGGGGACGTGTAAAGTGAAAAAAAGGACTTGACAATATCACAACATCCCAATGTTACAAGACAAACTCAAGTACCTATATTGTAATTTTAAGTTATTACAAAATTAAACACAGACTTCTGTAATGTATAAGACTTACCGGTTCATTAGAGCTATCATTAACCTCGGCAACCTGGAGACATAAGCCATTAAGTGTCAATGACAAAGGGTTATAAATCAGCTTCTTACTGTTTTGAAACAACTAAGATTAAAACTGACTTACTGATCCAAATATTTTAATAGCTGATCTTCTCAGTTGCATCTGCTTGATCATTCTACTGGGATCTCTCATATAAGCAGCAACTTGATGGCTGATATCCTGCAACACGAAACAAATCAGGAGTAAAATAATTGGCTTGTCACATAGTAAAAATTCGGTCCAGTCACAGAACTTTACCTGATTAAAAGCATGCAATTTTCCTTTAATTGCAGCAGCACCAGTTGTCACTTGTGTCATCCTCTGCCATTTGTTGATTGACTTGTCCCTGAAAGTTGCCATACTGCAAGATACAATTGTGAATAGCATCAGCC
>Ga0315915_1009745_pt1 | contig 10823 bp, 8 predicted proteins | sample MpolbnodulesMG_FD_207738 | JGI IMG/M metagenome (GOLD analysis project Ga0315915, IMG submission 207738) | Medicago polymorpha root nodule microbial communities from Los Angeles, California, United States - branched nodules | ecosystem: Host-associated > Plants > Roots > Nodule | place: USA... | reverse complement strand
TTGCTCCTGGGAGTAGAATAATCATCACAACCAGGGATATGGATATACTTAGAGCGAAAAAAGTTGACAAGATATACGAAATGAAAGAAATGAATGAAAAGGAATATCTTGAGCTTTTTAGTTGGCATGCATTCAAGCAAAAGAGTCTCAGAGAAGATTTTTCTGAAATTTCCAAAAATGTAGTTAAGTATTCTGGGGGATTGCCGCTAGCTCTTGACGTCCTCGGATCCTATTTGTTTGATAGGGAGGTATTAGAGTGGATCTGTGTATTGGACAAACTCAAAATAATTCCCAATGATCAAGTACATAGGAAGTTAAAAATAAGCTACGATGGTTTAAATGATGATATAGAGAAATCAATATTCCTTGACATAGCTTGTTTCTTTATTGGGATGGACCGAAATGATGTCATTCAAATATTAAATGGCTGTGGACTTCTCGCAGAAATTGGAATAAGTGTCCTTGTTGAGCGAAGCCTTGTAACGGTTGATGATAAGAACAAGCTTGGCATGCATGATTTGCTGCGAGATATGGGAAGAGAAATCATTCGTGAGAAATCACCGACGGAGCCTGAGGAACGTAGTAGGTTGTGGTTTCATGAGGACGTGCTGGATATATTGTCAGAACATACTGTAAGAACTTCGTATACTATGTTTTAAATTCTGAATTTAAAATATCTCAAAACTTGAAAAGTAAAAAACATTTAAGTTAGTAGTTCACATTCATTTGTGTTGTCGTTAGAACAAAAGCTTTGATTATTAGTTTGGTTGTGACTTGTGAGTCATTTTGTGCTTCCTGGATCCTAGTAACAATTGATTGGTTTCATTACAAGTATTTTATCTGCCTTATAACTTTTAGTATGGTTGTGCTTTCTGCTCTATATCATGTTTTACTTTGGTACTTTATACTTCACAGGGAATAAAAGCTGTTGAGGGACTGACTTTGAAGCTGCCAGGTCATAGTGCACAACGTTTTAGTACCAAAGCGTTTGAGAACATGAAGAAACTCAGATTGCTTCAACTTTCTGGCACACAACTTGATGGAGATTGTATATATCTTTCAAAACAATTGAGATGGCTGCACTGGAATGGATTTCCTTTAGAATGCATACCTGCAAACTTCTATCAAAGAAATTTAGTGTCCATTGAGTTACAAAACAGCAATGTCAAACTTGTGTGGAAAGAGATGCAGGTATTAGTTGAGTGTAATTTTTTCGTATTTTCTGAGTTATTATATCACTTTTTAAATTTTATGCATAAGATGTACATTTCTATTCTTGCAGAAGATGGAGAAGCTGAAAATTCTCAATCTTAGCCATTCTCATTATTTGACTCAGACCCCTGACTTTTCAAACTTGCCTAATCTTGAAAAGCTAACCCTCAAAGATTGTCCAAGGCTTTCTGAGGTTTCTCATAGCATTGTACATCTCCATAAAATTCTTCTGATAAATTTAAAAGATCGTATTAGCCTTTGTAACCTTCCAAGAAACATCTACACGTTGAAATCTCTGAAAACTCTAATTCTATCTGGATGTTTAATGATTGACAACTTGGAAGAGGACTTGGAACAAATGGAATCTTTAACCACTTTGATTGCAGATAACACTGGTATAAAAAAAGTTCCCTTTTCTCTAGTAAGGTCAAAAAGCATTGGATATATCTCTGTGTGGATATAAAGGATTCTCCCGTGATGTGTTTCCTTCTATTATTTGGTCTTGGATGTCACCAACAAATAATCTCTCACCCGTTGTTCAAACAACCGCTGGCATCTCATCCATTGTTTCTTTGGATTCGTCAAATAGTGTTTCTCATGATCTATCATCTATTTTCAATGTTCTTCCAAAACTTCAAAGTCTTTGGTTGGAGTGTGGATCAGAACTTCAACTTTCACGAGACACAACCAAAATTTTGAACGCCTTAACTACATCAAATTCTAAGGAATTGAAATCAACTGCAACATCACAAGTATCAGATGTGAAGACTTCTTCATTAATTGAACGTCATGGTCAAGTGTACGAATCAACAACAAAACATTCCATGAAATCTCTTCTAATTCAAATGGGAACAAGCTGCCTAATCACCAATATTCTCAAAGAGAGGATCATGCAGGTCTCTCTCTCTCTCTCTCTCTCTCTCTCCTCAAGTGGAACCCACAAATGATTTTAAACAATCAAAAAAGAAGAAAACTAAGGCATTCAAAATGCAGAAAATCTTCGCAATATCAGTACGCTTCAAGAAGAGTTTATCTGTGAGTCTAAAACATGCCTTCATTCCTCCCAATGAAGTTAGCAATCTGCTCTCTAATGTTGCTATTATTATTCAGTGTGTGCCTTCAGTTTAGTTTTTTTCCTGCTGCATTTCCTCACAAAAATGTATTTTTTCGGTTATCTCATTGTTTAGTTATTTTGCTTTAAGATTTTTTAAACATTCAATTTGAATACTGGGAAAGAAATGTATGTGTGGGCAGTTTATCTTGAAAAGTTAAGAATATTCTGATTAGCATTTTCTCGTTTTAACTATGAGCTCCTGCAATGTAGAAGGTAGCACTATTGTATTGTGTAAATAAATTATGGGAGAGAAGACCTACATTATCATGTCATACTATGTACTAAGAATGAAGAATTGTTTTGTTTAGCATGCATACTTTTGATTGTTGGAATTTGGTTTTTCAGGCTAGTGTGTGAGATTTCTCTTTCTGGAGGAACTGATTAAGAGATGTATGTGCCCTTGATGTTGAGGATACGAGCATGTTGCTTGCTTCACACATTGTTCCGTTCAACTTCTTCCCTACTGCAGCTGGACTGGATTTATCGACCACAGTTTTGCCTGTCTTGGTAATGCACCTTCATATTGATTGACTTCATTTTCACTTTCCCCATTTTGTGCAGTAAAATTGGTCTTCTTAAATCCTGGTAAACATTTAAGAGAAAGAACCATTGTCCATTGCAAATGTATGCATCCTTTCATAAAGTTTTCAACTGCAGTCCTTGGATTCTACTGCAACCCCAGTCAAGGATTTTCTCATATATAATGTATTCCTCTATTTACATCTAAGCCTTTAATTTGCGCATCTATAGCTTCTCACCTTTGCTCACTTAAGTTGACAAACATAGACTAAGGGACTAACTTGATCAATGTTATGTAGTCTGAAAGACTATTAGAAATGAGCAATGATATATGAACAACCATCAAGTGACAATTTCTATTTCCTCTATTTCTATTGGTCAAAAATGATAGAGAGAAAAAGGAAGAGAGAATAAAAACATAACGTGAGTATGAGAGATAAAGTTGTCAAAAAGTTGTTGCAAAATGGTTGTACAAATATCATTTCTCATTTGAAATAGCTACAAAATAAGGTTCTGAATTAAGGCAAATGTGAAAGTTATTTGAACAACAAATTTTGGACAGCGACGACAATTTAGGTGGCTACTACATTTGTAATATTAATTACAAGTAGTAGATAATTAATAAGTAATTCAGATGCTAAAACCCATTAACCTAGTAAATGTGATTTTGCTAACCATAGTTTTAGACAGGGTTAACTACGATGTTCACCCAAAATAAACTTCATTTGTTTAAAAAAAAAAAACAAATCAAGGTTAAACTACAATTTAAACATGACTAAATACAATTTTCCAGGTGATCAAATCCACCTATAGTTTTTTTTTGTTACAATCCACGGTTTAACACCTAGTAATTATGGTTAATTACCGACAAATTTATGCTTAATGAGTTTTTATATATGATACTTCCTTAACCATTCATTGAACATAAATAACTTTGGGGAAATACTCCCTTCAAAAACAAAAAAAAAACTTTGGAAAAATACTAACAATTGTTTTGGGGCCCACTTTAAGAACCTTAATTGGTAAGTTTTTTTTTTTTTTTTTTATCAAGATTTATGAATTTAAGTAAGATTTATAAAGAATGCGTCAGAGATACTTGTTAGCAAGACTCATAACTTTGAACAACAAAAAAAATTAATCATTTTTAAGGGTCTTAAAATTTAGTACTCCTTCCATATGATATGTTAACAATTTCACATAGGTTAAAAGATGAATAATACTCCTTTGTATAACTCACTTTGACAATTCAACACAAATTAAAAATGATATATTGTATGAAAAAGAGAAATTATGAATTGCTTTATAAAGTTATTCTTCAATTAATAGTATAGAAAAGATAAAATAAAATAAAAATTTAATAACAAATATTAGTATATTAATTATTATATTAGTCATTTTGTTTTGTCGGAATTTGAACTTTAAACCACCATTCGAACCTTGGTATTTGGTTTTAAAAAAAAAAAACTACCCCATGTGCGAGCATAGCAAATAAACATTGCAATATGCATAAACTGATTTTGAATTTCGGATCCGATAAAAAACAAAAAGATTAATCTGATTTTAAAAATTAAAAGTCTCAATTATTATTTTTTGACACAAGTCTCAATTATTTTATAATCAATTTTTTAGAGGGTGTATTGGAAGGATTATAAAAGAATTTTTGGTTATAGAAAAATCTTGAGATATTCAATCAAAATTTTAAAATATTAGAAATAATTCTGGTGGTATTCAATTAGGATTTTAATGACTTTTTAAAGAGTCTAAGAAAATCCTGTGGTATTTAATCAAAATTTTTTACAACTTAAAAATTGTCAATTGGTATTCAAAAATGTATAGATTTCAATGGATTACTTGGTAAAATGAATTTTGTGAGACTTTTTAGTTAAAAATTTTAAAACTAACAATCTCATACAAAAACATGAGATTTCTTGAGACTCTTTTTACTCCCATTATATATTCTTTTCTTGTTTCTCCCACTTCACTCATCAACCTGCGTTAAAGTTGATATCCTCTTTTTATTTTTTTTTGTTTTTCTTTTATTTTTCCAGAATTTCATTTTCTTTTTATTCAAGATCACGTTTGCCAAATGTTTATTTATTTTTTTGTCCAGTTCTCACATGTTTATATTATTATCAATACGTTTTTTTTTTTAAAGAATAACTTTTGATTTTATTAAGATATCTTGGTATTTGTTAAAAAAAGTTATTTCAAATTTGAAGTTTTTAATTATCTTAAACAATATTATCAATTTATTGTTGAAACGGAACAACATGTATAAGAAGATGATAATTTATGGTAGAATAGTTTAGATGTGGAAAAATATTACTTCTTCCGTTTTAAAATGAGTGTCGCTTTAACAAAAAAAAATTGTTTCAAAATGAATGTCTCTTTACATTTTCAATACAATTTTAATTCTTTATCTTCCAACTTTACCCTCAATAAATACTCCAACTTTTCTCCTCACAATTTTCAATGCAACTTTAAGTTTGTCTTGTTTTTATAAAATAAGGTTATTTTAGTAAAATTGCTATGACATTTGACTACTTTATTCCATTCCTTAATTTGTATGCAATTGGTTAAAACGACACTCATTTTAAAACGGAATGAGTACTTAGGAAGACATGAAACTAGAACCACTTTCTAATTGAAAAATTAAAAAATTACATCTATTTTATTTTTTATTAATTTAGTCATTCACTCTTGTAATTTTGTATTTTTGTTAAAATTTAATAGAGTCATTTCAAATCTTACCAATTTTCATAAAATACTTTCAAATCTTAAAAAATTTTGAGTTAAAATCTCTCAAAATCTTAAAAGATTTCTATAATAGACTTGAAAGTTATATATTCCTGCACAATCTTTTAAAATCGTTACATTTTTTTCTTTGCTAAAGTAGTCTTTTAAAATCCGAACAAATCTAAACATAGCATCAAGTCCTTCTGCAGAAAGTCTTTGAACAGTAACTGAAAAGTACATCCAAAATCCATAGATAGATCTCGAAACCAAAAATCATCCATCCATCTATGTCTTCCCCAACAACTTCCTTTTCCGATGAAGATATTTCTGACAGTAGAATAAAAACACGATCTATTCTTGAGTTTCAGAGGCGAAGATACACGTACATCCTTCACTTCACAGCTTTATGCTTCTCTTCGAAAAGCCGGATTCACGGTCTTCAAGGACGATCACTCGCTTCAAAGAGGAGATTGCATCTCAGCATCACTACTGCAAGGGATCCATGATTCTAGAGTTTCTGTTATCGTCTTCTCTAAGAACTATGCAGGTTCACAGTGGTGTCAAATCGCAGGTACTCACTCCCTCCCTCCAAAATCAGATACAATAACAGCCTTGTTTAATTTATATTCTTCTAGTCATGTACAAAAGTTTTCATTTTTGTGTTAAGGAATCTTACTAATTAGCATCTAATGGCAAAGGATCCAGCAACTCAAAGCTTCAACTATTGTTAGTATTCAACAAAAAAAGAGTTGCAGGTAGTAATAGAGCTAATGTTATAATAGGTGTAGTAAAGATGAGAATGTTGCGTTGGATGTGTGGTTGGACTAAACAAAATATGATCATAAATGACAAAATTAGAGAGAATGTTGGGGTAACACCTATCGTAGAAAAGATAGTGGAGACTCGACTTAGGTGGTTTGGGCATGTAGAGAAAGATCTGTAGATTTTGTAATAAGGGGAGTAGATCATATGAAGGGTAGCCAAATCACCAGACACGGAGGAAAACATAGAAAAACTTTAGAGAAGTAATTAGATCCTTAAACTACCTAACTTTAGAAAAGATAGTGGAGACTCGACTTAGGTAGTTTGGACATATAGAAAAAGACTTGTGGATTCTGCAGTAAGGAGAGTAGATCAGATGAAGGGTAGTCAAATCACCAGACACAGGAAAACCTAGAAAAACTATTAAGAGTGTACATGTTTCATAGCTCATTGGTCATTCACGTCCCTTTGTGTTTTGACCTTTCGTTTATATTAAGTTCCTTTGTATTTTCTTTCTTTTCTTCTAAAGTGTCCCAACTCTGCATAAATACTCTTGTGCGTGTAAAAGAATCATTCCCTGTTTGCTTAATATGTGACATATAGTTGACATCTTAAGCTTTTATTTTAAATCTCCGATTTCTTGCAATGTTGTCAATGTACTAAATGATAATTGCACCTATAATTTGTTTTTGAATAAGCTACTGGACAACACTTCCTGATTCTTTGCAAGTTTTTGGAAACAATTCAACTTCCAGATACACATATGACACATACAATTATACTTCTCTTACTCAAATTTGCCATTTACTTTTGGCACATACGCAAACGTAAATATGCATTTTATATTGGTTTATTTTTTTCATAGGAACGAAAGTGAGGATATCAAGGATATTGTTGAAAAAGTTACACATTTGCTTGACAAGACAGACCTGTTCATTGCTGATCATCCAGTTAGAGTCGAATCTCGAGTGCTAGATATGATTCAACTACTGGACATCCCGTTTTCAAATGATGTTCTACTACTAGGGATGTGGGGTATGGGAGGCATTGGTAAAACAACTATTGCAAAATTCGTTTACAATAAAGTTGGTCGTAAATGGTTTGGTTCAGGGAGTAGAATAATCATCACAACCAGAGATAAGCAAATAATTAGAGGGGATAGAGTTAACCAAGTATACATAATGGAGGAAATGGATGAAAGTGAGTCTCTTGAGCTTTTTAGTTGGCATGCATTCATGAAAGTGAGTCCAAGAGAAAATTTTGCTAAAATTTCTAGAAATGTTGTCGAGTATTGTGGAATGTGGGGGACTGCTGCTGGCTCTGGAAGTCCTTGGGTCCTACTTGTTTGATAGACAGGTAACAGAATGGGAGTGTGTATTGGAGAAACTCAAGAGAATTCCCAATGATCAAGTGCAAAAGAGGTTGAAAATAAGTTATGATGGTTTAAATGATGATACTGAGAGAGATATGTTCCTTGACATAGCTTTTTTCTTTATTGGGATGGACCGAAACGATGTTATGGATATATTAAATGGTTGTGGTCTTTTTGCAGAAATTGGAATAAGTGTCCTTGTTGAGCGAAGCCTTGTAACTATTGATGATAAAAACAAGCTTGGAATGCATGATTTGCTACGAGATATGGGAAGAGAGATCACCCGACATAAATCACCAAAGAAACTCTAGATGCGTAGCAGGCTATGGTTTCATGAGGATGTTCATGATGTATTTGTTAGAACAAAATGTAAGAACCTCTTATAATTTTTCTTTTATCCTAGATTTAAAACATCTAAAGCTTAAAGATGCAAAACAAACATATATGAGCTAGCTGTCAACATTCATCTATTCTGTTGATTATCACAAAAGCTTTGAATATTAGTTTGGATGTTAATCGTTTTGTGCTTCCAGTAAAATTGTTTGGTTTCATCACAAGTTGTTATCTGCCTCATATCCTAAGTGTTTCACAGGGTGCACAAGCTGTTGAGGGACTAGTTTTGAAGTTGGCAGCTAATGCAAAATGTTTTAGTACCAAAGCATTGGAGAACATGAAGAAACTGAGATTGCTTCAACTTTCTGGTGTACAACTTGATGGATATTTTAAATATCTTTCAAGAAATTTGAGATGGCTGTGTTGGAACGAATTTCCTTTAACATTCATGCCCACAAACTTTTACCAAAACAATTTAGTTTCCATTCAGCTAGAAAACAGCAATATCAAATTTTTGTGGAAAGAGATGCAGGTATTAATTGAGTTAAATTTTTTGCATTTTATGAATTGTTTTCAATTTTCATTTTTACGTAGACAGTTTTCATCTGGTTCTCAACCTTTCTAATTTTGCCAGAGTGAAAATTTTCCAAATGTCTAAATTGTAAAGCTTATTATTTTAACGAAACATTAGCTCCACTAAATTTTAAAATAAAAAATTAAAAACATCTATAACTTAAATGAATTGGGAGATGGGTTTAAATTTGATTCGCTTCCAAGTATAAAACATTTTTTTTACCTTTTATCTAATGTTTTAGTGCTTTATAAAAACTCAGATTTCCTATGAAATGGTCATGATAATGGAACTTCTCTTATAATTTGGAATTCATAATTGGATGATCGTGTTAAGATTTACTGGTAGATTGCAAAGGAAAGGATTGCAATCTTTGACTATTTGAGTAAAGAAGCTTTCAATTTAAATTTCAAACCTATTTGTCATCCCAAACTTTTAAATTCTCATCAGAATGCTCATACATAGAACATTACATTCGGAAATGTAGCCTTGGTTGGGTGGTTTTGAAAGCAAAAATAATACTTAACCATTTTATATCTGTATTAAAGACAATGAGTCATTGACACTATACCCATATAAATATTTTACTTGCCACTCGAGGTTAGTCATAATTGTAACTGCTTTTGTTTATATATTTATTTAAGCTACTTACCTAAGTTCTCTTCATAACATTTTTGTTCTTGCAGAGGCTGGAGAATCTAAAATATCTCAATCTTAGTCATTCTCATTGTCTAGTACAGACCCCAGATTTTTTGAACATGCCTAATCTTGAAAAGCTAATACTCAAAGATTGTCCAAGCTATCTGAGGTTTCCCATACCATTATTATAAATTTGAAAGACTGTATTAGCCTTCGTAACCTTCCAAGAATCATCTATACGTTGAAATCTCTAAAAACTCTTATTCTTTCTGGTTGTTTAACAATTGACAAGTTGGAAGAGGACTTGGAACAAATGGAATCTTTAACCACTCTGATTGCGGATAACACTGCAATAACAAAAGTGTCCTTTTGAGTAGCGAGGTCAAAAAGCATTGAATATATTTCTTTGTGGCTATAAGGGATACTCACGTGAAGTATTTCCTTCTATCATTCAGACTTGGATGTCACCAACAAATAACCTTTCATCCTTTGTTCAAACACCTGCTAGCATGTCATCTCTCATGTTAGACTAGAACCATTAAAAAAATACATGCAAGTGAATGTGATTATTCGCTGTCGGTATTAAACATTTAAAACTAAAATGATGAAATCCTGAACATATTATTTTGAAATTTCATCCTCAAGACCTCAACATATAAATATTTCTCACACGATCCTCATAATTTTGCTTTTAGTCATGTCTAGGAGTATAGGTCTAATAAACCTTAGTACTTTTATTGGGCCTCTTGCTGTAAGCCTTTTATGAGCACCTCACCATTCAGTTACTGATAGCTGAGCCAATTGAACACCCTAGCATTACTTCATCAATATGTCCCTTAAGAACAAGAAATCCTTGAATCTGAATTTTTATTAAGTTAGCACCTAGCGTCGTCACGTCATTTCTATCAATTTTGTTTTATGAAAAACTGTTACAGTCTTCTAAGTGCACATTTTAGTGAGATGGCCTCAAAAATGTGTTGGTGATAAATCACACAAAGACCACCATTCAGCTCTATAAGAGAGAGGCATTCGCCTCCTTTGAAAATGAGGAGTGGCAGAGAGTAGTATCAAATATGGAACCTGGTGACAAAGTCGAGATTGTTGTTGTTTTTGGGAACAATTTCATTGTGATGAAGACAGCAGTTTATCTCATATATGATGAACCAATCGGCGAAAATGTGGGGCAATGTCATGCACAAGATGGTAGTGGTGATTCATGCTCAAGATGGTAGTGGTGATGAAAATGAATGTGCTGCCACGAGGTTCACTCTTCAAGTAGAGCCCGCAGATCATTTTAAACAAAAACAGAAAAGAAGAAAGCTTGACTGAAAATGAAAGACGTAAAATAATTGCCAGGTAAAATTTAATTCGAGTTAATTGCCAGTTTGGTCCTGCAATTGTTCTGCGCTGTTAGCTTAGTCTCCAGAAATAAGAGAAATTCAAAGGATAGCTTTGTGGACTAAAATGACAGACAATCTATTGAGAACTTCTGTGAATTTTCCTTATTTCTTCAATTTTAAAGATCATTTTGGGGATTTATGAATTTAATTCTTATGGTGCCTATA
>Ga0315915_1009743_pt1 | contig 10824 bp, 7 predicted proteins | sample MpolbnodulesMG_FD_207738 | JGI IMG/M metagenome (GOLD analysis project Ga0315915, IMG submission 207738) | Medicago polymorpha root nodule microbial communities from Los Angeles, California, United States - branched nodules | ecosystem: Host-associated > Plants > Roots > Nodule | place: USA... | reverse complement strand
AAGACACAAAGCAATTATACAAGTTCCTTCCACAAACTGGAAGTAGTTCTGTCCCCCTTGTACTTCCAAGGAGAGTTCACTAACCCCACAAGTTCTTCTTTGGGAATTTTAGAGTGTACCTCATTTTCATCTTCCGAGTCTGAGTCAGGTTCAGCTTCTGATGTCAGTGTAGCTACCAACACCACAACTACATTTGCTTCATCTCCAGCTTCTTCCTTTTCAGACCCAGATTCACTGTCTTCCCAAGTTGCCATTAGAATCTTCTTAATCTGCTTCCTGAATTTTCTTTAGTTGAAACTTGATTTCTTTGACTTGTCCTTTGATTTCTCCTTCTGAAGATCAGGGCAATCAACAATGAAATGTCCAGACTTCTTACAGTTGAAGCATCCCTTCTGATCTTCTTTCTTGGAGCTTTTGTAGCCACCTCTCTTGCTTAGAAACTTCATGTTCTTCTTTGCTTGATACTCAAGCTTGTTGGAAAGCATAGCCATCTCCTCAACATCAGCAGGATCTCCATCAGAATCTACATCAGGTGATTCTTCTTCAAATTCACTAACTTTGAGAGCTTTTGATGACTTCCCTTTAGATGGTAGAGCAATAGATTTAACCTTCTTAGCAGGTTCATGCTCATTTAGACCTATCTCATGAACTTTGAGAGAGCTGACAAGATCTTCAAGACTTAGAGTGTTTAAATTTTTAGCTTCTTCAATAGCAGTAACTTTAGGTCTCCATCTTGCAGGTAAGCTTCTCAGTATCTTGCTCACATGATTTGAAGCTACATAGCTTTACTTCAGTATTTGAAGTCCAGAAACTAGAGTCTGAAATCTTAAGTACATTTGCTCAATACTTTCATCATCTTTCATTTTGAACAACTCATACTGATGAACAAGCATATGAGCTTTTGCTTCTCTGACTTTCTTACTACCTTCATAGTTTGCACAGAGAGAAGCAAACATTGCCTTTGCAGTAGATTTGTCACTCATCTTCATGTATTCTGCTTTAGATATAGTAGTGACAAGTGATCCTCTGATCTTGTGATGTTTCTTGTAAAGTTTCTTATGTTCAGGAGTGTGTTTCTTTCTATCAATAGCAGCTCCTTCTTCATCAAAGACTAAGTTACCAACACCATCTTCCAAAATGTCTCGTAGTTCTTCATCTAAACCCATGACATAACTGTAGAAGTTGGTTTTCCACCAAGATAATTCTTCAAGATCTCCATTAAACTTTGGAACTTTACTAGAATCAGCTTTCTTGTCACCATAATCACATGGTACAACATTGTTGTTTCTACTGGTAGAGGTGTCTTCACCAGACATGTTTTTCTCAGATCTTTTTCTGTTACACTGGTACGTGTTAAGACAACAGACCAAGGCTCTAGATACCAATTGAAGGTGAGAAAAACACAAGAAGGGGGGGTTGAATTGTGTTTGCTTTTTCTTCGTTTTCTTCTACTGAAGTCACTAATCAGAATCTAAATGCAGCGGATAAAAACAGAGAGAGAGAGAGAGAGAGAGAGAGAGAGAGAGAGAGAGAGAGAGAGAGAGAGAAAAGAAAGACACAAAGCAATTATACAGGTTCCTTCCACAAACCGGAAGTAGTCATGTCCCCCTTGTACTTCCAAGGAGAGTTCACTAAAATGTAATATCTGATTACAACTGCTCAGTGCTACAACTAGCAAGAGACTTCAAACTACTCAAGCACAACTACAAGAGATTTCCTATGCTCAAGAACACAATCAAGAGACTTTCTATGCTCAAGCACAACTGCAAGAGACTTCTATTCAAACAGAATTACAAAGAAATTTGTTTGAGGTTGAACACTTGATATACAATCCGTGGTGCTCACAATACAAATCAGATACAGACTCTTAAGACTCTAGAATTTCTAAGATATGAACTTTGATAAGAAATTCTAAGTGAACTTTTGATGTGAAACAATTTCAGCAGAGTTTTGGCACTTGTAAAATTGTTGTATGAGTCTTGAGTGTCAAACTGCAGGTCTTCACTCCTTTATATAGAGGTGTGAAAGATACGTTGGAAATTGTCCTCACATCAAATAGAGTCGTTTAAAGCTTGATCAAATCATCAATGATCTGTTGCCTGATTTGGTTATTGTCCTATGAAGGAGCAATTTCAAATCCATTCCAAGTCTGGAGGAACACCATTGCAGGCACAACTGTTGTTCTTGTACTAGCAGACACAAAAATAGAGTAGTGGAGATAGTGGTTGTACACTTCGTACAAATGTCCTTTTTCAACGCTCTCCAAAGAATAAGCATCCAATGCCTTCAAATCCATTTGAAATAGTCGTTGCTTCATGTTTCTAGTCTTCTCTGATGATAGGCGTGATTAAATCTTTACTTGAACAACATTTGAAAAGCTTCAATCTTTCAGCTTCTGATGATCTTCACCTCCTGATGACGCCTGCTTCTGGTGACCAGCTTCTGAGGAAAGTACTTCTGATGACGCCAGCTTCAGGACCACTTGTCTTCAGAACCTCTTTTCTTTCAGATGCTTCAAGCTTCCTTCTTGTTGATTTCATTGCTCTCACTTGTTCTATCAGAACCTATGCTTAATATAGACACTGGAAATTTTGTCTATCGTCCTGCACACTTGAACAAATATTAGCATATCCAATTGACAATTTTTAATACCTTGTTATCATCAAAACTCAAAGGGTAATGTTAAACACATTTTGTTCCAACAATAGTGATTATAAAAGGTAAAATAAAAGTCCTTAAAAAAAGGATCAAATAAAATAAATTTTGCATATTGCTAAATAAAATTATTTAAAATTTGTATATTAATGTCAAATTTTGGTAGTTAAAACCAAATTTTGATCCCTTAAAAAAATACAAAATTTTGCCATAGATATTTTTTTAAAATTTTATCACTTATTCAAACTATTACATTTACAACTGTATTGTTTTTTATGCAATCAAATAATTTATTTTCTTAAAATATCTTTTTTTAAAGAAAGAATTTTCTTAAAACATCTAAATCTATATATAGTTGATATCAAGTTTTAATATAATTTTTTTATTCTAATTGAACCATTTAATTAAACAATTTTGTTCTTTCAAAAAAAAATTAAACAATTTTGTTTACACTTGTATAACTTTTTTTTTATCAAATTTAAAAAATTGTTGTTCTAATTAATTGCAAAATAATTTGTAAATTTAACTATGTTAATTGAAAAGTGAATAGACGGATGCACATCAACAAACATTTATATTTTTAGTTTTAATCAAAATCAAAATTTCATAAAAAAAACACTGTTCATAATTTTCAAACATTAGCGCAAGAAAAAGAACGGTAAACTTGGTTGGAAGGGTAGTTAATTGACCTTTGAATTTTCACGGAGGAGGTGAAAATTATAAATCCATCAAATGAGCATAAAAAATGTATCCAATAACAAAATCAGACGAGGTTTAATATCAAGAATTGTGTCCTCAATTTTCAAAAAAGGAGTCTGAAGATTGCAATGCTCATCTCACGCACTTTTTGGAGGCCGGCGGCACAATCAACCCACTTGGTGTATCCGAATCCGACAAGCGTCTTTGTTTAGCTGTCTACTCTTTAAGTCGAAGAGCAAGGATTGACTCAATGCACTTCCAAGTGGCATTATCACTACTTGTGATCAACTGCATAAGGAGTTCCTAACTTCAAACAACGAAGTACTTGGCAAGGAAGAAGGAAATTCCTAGCTTCAAACATCAAGACGAGGAACCACTCTGATGTTTGGGAGAGATTCAAATTGCTTTTGAAGAGGTGTCCTAGCCACAAATTTACAGAGTTGGATATCATCTAGGATTTAACTATAGGCCTTAATTTAGAAACTCGTATGCTTCTTGATGTATCGGCTGAAGGTATCATGAACATTAAGACAACATGGGAATTGAGAGAGCTGATGGATAATATGTCTCTATGCGGTAATACATTGCCTTTTTTTTCTTCATATATTTAAGGGAATAGGATAATAAGGATATGAAGGAGAAAAAATTGGGATTATATTTTGTAAAATGACCATAAGACACATACAATTAATAAGATGATGAGTTTAAATAAGGGTAATTATGAAATTTTGCTGAAGTACGATTTTTTATGTATTATTAGTAGATTTTTCAATGCATATAACATTGCAAATGCGCTTTGACGCATAACCCATATGGAGCATGAGTTTGTTACTAGTTTCTAGATTAAAATTTAATTAGTTACTTCATCTTAAATTTAAACTTAAAGTATGATGCATCTATCTCACTAATTATAGTTTTCCTTAATTTTCAACTTATTGTTCTAATATTTTAACATATCTTTTTTTGTGTGGTTATAACCTTATACATTTTTCTATTATGTGTTTGATTTGTCCAATTTTTTTACCTATAGAACCATATACTTTATTTTAGCTAATTATTTAATTTAACCATATGAAAAAAAGAATAAAGATAGTTGTAAAAAAAAAGATAATTTCGCAATTCCAGACAAAGTTCCTATGAATAAAGTTGGATAATATTATACATAAAGAGAGACATGGCTTATGTAATAGGTTAACAGTTTCCCCTTTATGCTTTTCCTAATCTTCTTTTAATTGCCATACAGCTGATGTTATTAAGAAACACATAACATGAAAAATTATTCGCATGACATAATTTTCTACTAAAAGAAACAAATGAAACCCTTTGGTACGTACCACGTAGTTGAACCTAGTACTAAAACAAATTGGAGTTTGTGATATTTATGCCTTCCTTAATATAATCAGCCAAAGAAACATTGGAGTTTGTGAAATCCAGTTAAGCAGTGTTATATTATATGGTAGTATTAGCCCCTTACTAAAGCAAGCATCCAAAATTGCTGAACGTGAATGAACAAAAATGTGACAAGTTAAGGATCATCAAAACAAATATGTATGTTTTATGTAAATCATCCTGTTTAAGAAAACTTAGTTTCTTCCGACATATATTAGCAGGAGTATCAAACTTTACCTTCTGTTTGGGCTCAGCTCAAGTGTGAATAATTAATTAATCCTTAACTAATACTTAAAATCGAAAATGTTTGAGAAAAAAATCTTTCTCTTATGCAGCATTTGATAGAGCTGAACAGAAAAAAGAAAAAAAAAATGCACGTAAGTTTCATCCCTGGAGAATTACAAGACTTTTGGGATCTATGGGGCTTAGAAATACTAATGCTAATGAGTTTCACAATCCAGGTCATCCTCACGGTTTACGGCAGCCGTAGAAAGGACATCCCAGGTATGGGGATAAGGCTCACAGTTTGGTTTACCTATTTACTCTCTGCTTCGCTTGCGAAAATCATCATAGGAAAACTCACTATAATACCTGAGAGTGATCCAGATGAGCGAAACATTAGACGTGAACTCAAGGCATTGTTTGCACCGTTACTTCTCGTTCAGATTGGAAATCCAGATGCCATAACTGCATACTCAATTGAAGACAATAGACTAGGGTTAAGGCAACTTCTTACCCTTGTTTTACAAGTAGCTGTTGTGATTTGGATCATTGTGAGGAGCTGGACACATTCTCATCTCTCTTATCTTTACCTTCCATTACTCGTCTCCGGCTTAATTAAGTATGGAGAAGTTGTGTGGACTCTCAAGTCAGCTCTTACTAAAACATCTGGCATCATAACCGTTCAAGAGATCGATGATCAAGAAGCAAACATGCCTGCTTTGTTCAGATTCCTTCCAGATGATATTCCGAATATTGAATTGATCTTGAAGGCTTATTACCGCTTTATCTCCTTGAAGCCTCACCGCGAAAACTGGCTATATCAGCCTCTGTATGATTCTCTACCATGGATGTCAATTGATGAGTATTCGCCGGAGGATATATTTCACATCACAGATGCAGAACTCAGCTTCATGTATGATGTGTTATACACGAAAGCACCTATAATCTACACCAAAGCAGGTTGTATTCTTCGTGTTGTTAGTTTCTCGCATTTAGTTATGACACTATGTGGATTTTCAATCTTATTCAGACAAGACTTTTCACGCCATTGGAAAGCCTGTTTTATAGTTGGTATGTTAGGGGGAGCTGTTCTTTTGGAGGCATACCAGATCGCGCAATTACCTTTCTCAGATTGGGCGATTGTTCAAATGATCAAGCACCAACATCGTCCCTTTATGATTCCATGCCTACGGATTCTAGGACCTAGGGCAACCAATTGGAAAAGGTGGTCAAATACGCTGGCACAGTTTAACTTGATGAGCTTTTGCATCCATCATGACAGCCCATTGAAGTGTGGAAGAATTCTCAAGTTCCGAGGGATCGACATGATGTTGAAGAAGAACAAGAATAGGAAGCGTGTACCATTTCCGAAAGAATTGAAAGTTCTGATGGTTGAAGAAATGAAAGATATCGATAGGGACAGAGGACTAAAGCCATTCAACCATAGGGGAGATTGGTCACTTGGAAGGTATGATTGTCTCAATGATTTGAAATGGAGTGTTAAAAGAGATTTTGACAAGAGCATCACCATATGGCACATTGCAACTGATGTATGCTATTATTCCGATTCGGAAACTAATAATGCACAATATTGCAATGCTGCAAATTACACCAAAATCCAAATGGCCAAATCATTGTCAGATTATATGATGTACCTTCTCGCGTTGCGTCCTCATATGCTTTCCATGACAACAACCGGTATAATCTTTCGACACGCCTGCGATAAACTCAAATCCTTGTTGCTACAACAAGAAGAATCAATGAAAGATGAAAAAGAAGCTTGTAGGATTTTGAGAATGGAAAGACTTCCTCATCACTCCAATTCTGAGAGGAGATCAGAAACTGTTGTCACATCAAAATGGCACGTACTAAGGGATGCTCAAAGACTGGCTAGGAATTTAATGGTTAGGGAAAACAGATGGAAAATTATATGTAGTGTGTGGGTGGAGATGTTGTGTTATGCTGCAGCCAATTGCAATGTTGATTATCATTCAGAACAAATAAGAAGAGGTGGAGGTTTGATAACTCATGTCTGGATTCTGTTAGCTCACAAGACAGATAAATATCACATCAGTGACTAACTTCATATATGGGAGTCATCTTCAATGTAGTTCGTTGATTACCTAACTGCAGTTTTTACATTTAACAATCAATGGCGCGTAGTCAATAATATATATAGGCCAGATGTACCGGAGTTCTTTAAGGTTAATGTTTGTACCATATTGATACTTTACATTTTTTTAAATTTCAAATTGGTCATTTATCTCTTCAATAGTGCTGATGTGGCTATTAAATGCTGACGTGACATGTCTTACTTAGCAAATTATCTATTTTTTTAATAAATTTTAATTAAAAAATTAAAACAAAAAACAAATTAAAAATCATCATCTTCAACCATTTCATATTCATCACCATCAAGTCACCCAAGAAAAAAAATGATGCATCGACATTACACTATACAAAACTATTGAGTGTTAGTTGCCAACTTAGTCTATCCACAATGAGTTTGTTGTAGTGACGACGGCTGCTCCTCAACTTGACGTGCATTCCGTCATTCTGTCAAGATCCAATCCCCTTTATGAATATATTTTGCAAATTGATGGTCCCAAATTGGGTGCAGTCCCCTCTATGAACAATCTCCTCATTTTGATGGTCTCAAATTGATGCATTTCTTCTCTTCCACAAGTTCCAAATATTCATAGCAAACATACCTTTATCTTTCTTTGACAGTATATTCCATAAATAGAAAGTCATACTTCAAATACTATCATGTTGCAGATAGGCCAAGTCTGCAATGAATCAGATTTAGATTCACCCAAGTTAATCTACTTTGGTTGCACTGCATCAGAATATGTGCCGCTGTTTCCGGGACATCATTGCACCATTGACAGTTTGTTCCAATTTGAACACCTTTCTCGTTTAGCCTCACACAAGTTGGTAAGCAATTTCTAGCTACCTACCAAACAAAATTCCTAACCTTTGGTGGTAGGAGCACTTTGTCACTTGGTTGATTTTATCATCATCTGGAATACTCAATTACAGTTTAAGTATGTTAGTTTTGATAGTTTGTTTGATTGGAATAAATTAAGGACAATGGTTTCAAAGGAGTTCAACATGATAGTTAATCGGCACCCCTACTTTAGCCTTTTATGATAATAATCAGGATAGATGAGTTAGAGGGAGCTACTCAAACAGAAGGGTATTCTTGCTCTACAATGTATGGTTGGCTTCTATATATCTCCTTTAAGGGTATGGTTGCTCTACAATCCGTTAAGGTGCAACGTTTCCTTTTTTCCAGAGATGTAGAACCCATGATGAAGATGTGCAGAAAGTGGGATGATAATGAAAGTTGGCTTTGCAAGCACAATGCAATTCCAACTAACAAGATTTGATGTCATTGTAACTTGGCGATTTCTCCTTTCTTCTAGAGATGTGGAATCCATGATGAAGATGTGCTTCATTGCATTAGGGATTTTGCTCATGCAAAAGAAGTTTGGCAGAGTGTTAATCACCCATATTTTTCAGCTTCACAACCTTAAAAACATGGTTACAAACGATGTCTAAACAACCTTTTAGAAATAATCATACTCTTGGACATAGACAATTGAAAATAAAAAATATTCTTCACCATATTGATTGTCACATTGTTAAGTGAACCCCTCCTCAAGATGGATGTGTAAAATTAAATATTGATGGAGATTGTGGTTCTTCAAACGACAATCTTGGTGTTAACGGTTTACTTCGTGACAATAAGAGAGATTGGATAGTTGTCTAGATAATTGTCTTATCTTTTGATTAGGGGCAGAGAGATGCAATTTTTGTTGAGTTATTTGGTGTTCATCATGTTTTGATGTTGGTTATCAACAATTTTATTCAACCAGTTATTTGTAAGACAAATCCTTCTGAAGTACTTCATCTTCTTCAACATCCATATCACTCACATATTCATGTATATAATTGCTTCTTTGATAATGAAGATTATTATTCAAAAGTATTTTCCTAACATTTGTTTTCAATAGATTTGCTTAAAAAAAAAAAACATATGATTAGACAGGACAATCGCGCAAATTTCTTAGTAGAGTTCAGACAATATTTAAAGCTAGGTATGACCTTTTAGCAGGTTTCTCCATCGAAGTTTGAGTCTATGTTGATGTTGAGACTTTATGCTTCAGGTTGAGCTTTGTTTCTAAAATTTATTCAAAGAAATTATTTTACCTAAAATATTATTTTAACTAAAATCAATTTGACAAATTAATTCAATTAAAATCTAACTATTATTCTTTTGTCAAGTAATCCAAATCAATCTTATTCACGTTAAAATTACACATTAGGATAATACTCATTTTGATCTTAAATGTTTAACAATTAGTCATAGTATCGGAATTTCAAAATAGTATTTTACATTATTTTAATTAAACTGAAATTTCGATAATTGAGCGACTAATTTGTCCTAATTACAATAATTAGAACCATAACCATTTTTTGATAAATTGAAACGACGTCGTTTCCCGAAGCAAGTATAAGAAGTAAAACCCTACTGCGACTTCGGAGAAGACGGAAAAAGAACAAACACCTTGCAAGCATGGAGGAAGAAGAAAGCGAGAAGAGAACAGTGAGAATATTCGTCGGAGGATTAGGCGAAACCGTAACCTCCGATGATATTCGCAAGCTCTTCGAATCATTGGGTAGCGTTCAATCACTCGAAACCATTCGTACAAAAGGTCGCAGTCTCGCTTACCTTGATTTCCTTGCTGATCCTAAATCCCTTTCCAAACTTTTCAGTAAGGTACCAATCTTTCTCACTTCACTTAATCACTTCCATCATGTTTTTTATTATTTAATTAACTTTTATAAACTATAGTAGTAGTTATGATTAAAGTCGAATATTTTATTGATACGAGTAAAAATATTGTTTTTATATGGAATATAGTCATATATGAATTAAGGGTTAGCTTGAATTGACTTATTTAAAGGTAATGATTATGTTGGCATTGCAGTACAATGGGTGTGTGTGGAAAGGTGGAAAGCTGAAACTTGAAAAGGCCAAAGAGCATTACCTTGATCGTTTGAAAAAAGAATGGGAAGAAGACGCAATTCTTAGTAGCGAACCACCAGCTACTGATGTTTCTACTCTTAAGGAGGATTTGGCAAAGGAAAAGCCTAATGCAAGACGCTTTGTAGATCCAGATGCAAAGCCTCTCAATATTTTCTTCCCAAGATTAAGAACGGTCTGTTACCAATATAACCTGTTTACTCTTTATTTATTTTAGTATGTTCTATATGATTTATTGGTTTTGCTATTTGTGGAAAAGTCTATGGCAGATTGCTCTTTGCTTTTATATTGTGATGAGATAGGTTTGGTCAAGGTTTAAATAGAAGTTGCGTTGCGATTCTCGATATATTGCAGGATTTGCGGTTAAATATCACTGATACGGTCACAATTGTGATTTCTTGGACATCAAAAGCCTCAACGTTAAGGCCACGATCACAGTTATGGATAGTAATTGTGATGTCGGGTGGCAGAAGGATTTTGGAATGATTAGGATTTGAGGGTGAGGGAGGGTGGTATGGTAGCAATCATAGTAGAACGGAGAATTATGGTTAGATAACATAGGTTGAGTTGAACGATATATGTTAGAGTTAACCTTGATTTTGATTAAAGTTAACACTGCATATGGACATTGAAGAATGTACACAAAATTTAGAAAATAGGAAAGGAAACCATGAACTTCAGCAAACAACAACTACTACCAAGCCTTATCCCACTAAGTGGGGTCGGCTACATGGATTAAATTAAGCCATAATGTGGTGAGCATGGGTCAAACACGCGACCTTCAGATCTTCAGTCTGACGCTTTCC
>Ga0315915_1009738_pt1 | contig 10829 bp, 7 predicted proteins | sample MpolbnodulesMG_FD_207738 | JGI IMG/M metagenome (GOLD analysis project Ga0315915, IMG submission 207738) | Medicago polymorpha root nodule microbial communities from Los Angeles, California, United States - branched nodules | ecosystem: Host-associated > Plants > Roots > Nodule | place: USA... | reverse complement strand
GATGAGATTGGTGCAGCAGAGGCAACATCAGAGAAATTGGTTGCTGAGGATTTGTTTTTCATACAATTTATCATAAAATTTCATAACAACCACACCAAATTAACGAAATTGAGTGGATCTCCCTTTTTTTTTTCTTATTACCGATCTGCCTCTTAATTAATCCAATAACTTCAAGCGCAACTATGGTAGCAAATTCCAAATTGTATACTCGATCCAACTCCTTTTTTTTAACGACAACTTTCTCAATCCAATGTTGCAAGTGGTGTCTATATAGCAATAGTTTCATATATCCAACTTCAACTTTGTCTTCAAAATCAAATGGATGAACAAAATTAAACTAAACCAGACTATCATGAAATTATTCAAGCACAAGAAACAAAACAAACCAAAACAGACCAAACCAAAAGAAATTAAACCAAATCAATCACACAACATTCCCAAACTTTTGGAAACTCAATAGCGAAAGCTACAAACAATTTAAAGAGGGTCAAATCATGCTCTGTATACCATGTTAACAATATAGAGTTTCAATAGAGTTCAAAGAGACGGCTAGGTTTCTAATATAATTAACAACGGTCTTGCAATAATGTAGATTACAAACCAATATATAATAAAATATAATAGACTGCTAACTTACTAATATAAAAGTCCAATAACTTAAGTCCAATATTTTATTATCTAACATGTTGCATCCTATTTCTCTGATGAGAGAGATGTTCTCTTTATGTATCTAATATTTTAGTATATCTCGGTATCAGATAATTGTGATAGGACTCGTGAAATTGTGAAATATTAGTTGTATAATTTTAATAATAATTCAGCAAGTGTTTTTAAAATGTTCTATGATGAGTCTTGAGGGTTGTTTTCAAAAGTGAATGTTGTAGTATTTATTGATAGAGTATTAGACATTAATTATGAAAGAATGATTTATTTCTTTTGTAAAAAAGTTGGATTATAATGATTAAGGAGTATGGTAATTCATAATGGTTGTAGTTGTATTTTTATGAGTATCAGTATTTAAGATATTAGGAAATCAATTATTATACTTGGGTTGTATAGTATAGAAACATGTGAATGTCTCAATAGTTTCAGATAATAATTCATGAGTCATTAAAATACTAATTAGGATGGAAACTTTGATAGAGCTACTTTATGATATATTGAATTAAAATCTCTCATTGACATGAGATACTTGTCGATAAATTTTATCATACTTGATGGATTAGTAAGTTGATTTAAGGATATAACATTAAGATTTTGTCGCTAGAGTTGAAGTTATGTTATTGAGAGTGACCTTATAAAGATCATCTTATGAGAATATTTTTTAATAATTGATACTCACTATGCATATGATTTATTATGAACTAACACCTTCTAAGTATGTGTCTTTTTTTTACCTGTTTGGTACATGTTAGGTACACAGTGGGCCCTCAGGAAGATTTCAAATTGTAGTTCGTGGCGACTTCATTTTGAGATAATGGATTTGGAGAACAGTTCCTTGTTTACTTTGTTTGATATTTCTTTTCGATGTTGTGTTTTATGTTTAACTTCATGAGATTTTATGTGGTTTTTATTATTGTGACATCGATGTTTGGGTTTATTGCTATGGATTATCTCTTTATGTAGTCTTTCTAAACATAATATGTTATGGATTTGAAGTTTAATTTAATAAAAAGGATTTTGAATTGTGTTGTAATGTTGTATGACCAACATGCGATTGGCTGAAACATTTAAATTAGGCCATGTCACTTTAAAATCAGGAATTATTTTTGGTAACGGTCTAAGGAGCTGGTTTAATTATAAACATGGTTCATTTTTTTGGTGTTATTTTTCTGCCACGTTTGGCATGGCATTGGAACCTTACTTTAATATATTTTTGTTGGTATTAATCCACATTTGATTGCTCAAATAGAATTGTACAATATTGATAGTTAAAGTTACATCAATGTTGAGTATTTAGTAGGATTGGGGTACATATACCAAAAAAATTCTCTCATAAAACTCTTTTCAGTTACGGATAGTAATAAGGAAAGTTATCTCATATATTTTCCTACTGAAAATCACATTTTAGATATTGAGAATGATCAAACTTTTCTAAACTAGAAAGTTTTTCTTGAGTTTAGATTTTCTTTCTATCTTGTTTAGAGATACAATAGCCTTCGGTTAGTTAGTGCAATAAGATGAACTTTTACTATTCTCTCAAACATTTGAAAGCAAATTACATTATAAAATTAGAATAGTTGCATATCTGAATTCGAGAGCAACATTACCATTATTGTTAGAAAGATAACTCAAAATACAAACTTTCTAAAAATTTATTCCTAGGCAACATATCGCATTTTATCATACTTGAGAAATGAGTAACTATTCCAATCAAAAAGACAGGACAAATTACCTAAAGTCTATCTTTTGATTGGTAGAATCTTGATTATAGATGGGTATCTAAAGTCCTATCTTACAGCTCTCATACACATCTGTAAATTAAAAATGACAAACCCGAAGAAAAAGTGGGCAAAGATATATATGTAGAGAACTTAAGCAAGTTGGTTGCTCTATCTATTTCATTTACTCACTTTTGTTTTGGTTCCTTCTTTAAATTTTTGCAAATGAAGGGTTTTCATTCTTCAAATGTGGGTGTTTATGATTTATTTGGGGTTCAAATCAATTGACATAAGAGAGATTCACATGTGTGTTCAACAATCTTCCATCAAATCAAACAAATTCCACGAGTTGGGATCCTCTCAATTTTCTATCTCCATTTTCCATCTCCATTACTATAGTTTTGAAATGTATATTAAATAATTGGACCCCCAAATGCCACATTATTGTATTTATGTTATTAAAACTTTGATAGTAGAAAAAAATGAAGAAGATGTTGACTCGGATTTTACACTTTTTTGCAACCATAAAGGCTAGCTAGTTTAGTTCACAATCACCCTCTTTTGTGAAACCAAGTTTATACATAAGATGCAATGGAGAAGACTTCGTAATTTTTTTTTACTCCGTTGCTGCTTTAGAGGAAACTATCTATAGATAATAATAAAGCAAGCTTATTATTATTTTAGCAAGTTTGCCATTTGTCCTTCTATCTTCTATGATCAATTCCTTCCAACGTACTCTTCCTAAATAATTGCTAAAAGAGGAAACTATTAGTCTAATTTACTATTAGTATTTTTTTTTAATTTGTTAATTATGAATGAATTAAATAATTTTAAAAAAATAGTTATTGGGAATCAAACATGCGTGTGTTGATAAAAAGAAAAGCAGTTCCAATGTTTAAATTTTTTGATCTTTTACCCTTTTCATCTTCCAAAGCCATTTTTTTTTTAGGGAAAAGCCATTTTTTTATTGTTTTTCATCTTTTTCCATTGCTAATGCTCCTAAGAAAATTAATAGAATCCATATACTTTCATCTTCTGGAGATTTAATTAAACAAACTACGTTTTGCATATTAAACAAACTACTTTCATATTATTACTAAGGTATTATTGGGTTCATTTGTACTATTGTTTGCTCTCTCCTTTTAACTCTAATTGGGACCAATTACTGTTTCTCATCTCAAAGAATGAGAATGGAACAAGCTTGCTTCTCATCAAAGTTGTATATTATTCCATTCAAATTGTTATGACGCATTTTGATCAAGGGATTATGTTCAAAGAATGGGAATAATGGAGCTATTTTTCAGCATTTGATCATAGAACTTTTCTCATCCTATTTTGAAAGATAAGTTCAGCGATCATCAATTTAATTTCTTTTAAACTAATTTTTACTGATGAAACTGTAAAAGAAACACTTAATAGTGTAGGTCATGTGTGATTTATTTTTTCTGGACAATTCTATGCCATATTTGATATATAGATTCTTCATCATCTGTTGTTGCATGTTGAACGTAGCTGAAGTCGATTTTTTTTTTAAGGACCTGAAGTTTATGTTGTGAAGCTTGCAACAACAATGCAGATTGAAAGAATAATGAAGATACATCCCCCCGTGAGCTTAGCTCAGTTGGCAGGGATATTGCATTTTATATGCAGGGGCCGGGGTTCAAACCCCGGACACTCCACTTCTCCACAATTAATTGTGTGAGCTCTAACAATTAGGCTACTTGACAAAAAAAAAAAGATAAAAGTTTGAGGAGATATGAAGAATTGTAGCATTGTCTTAGGCTATATGTAAAATTCATGTTAAGGGTCATTATTCTTTAGTTTGATTGATATTGGGATCTGTCAAATTTAATGGAAAGTTCTTTATTCTTTAGTCTATGGATTATGTATTGTTTCTCTGTAATTTTTTTTGATTATATTACTATCTGAATTATTATGTACCCAAGTTGATTTATTAATTTACTATAAAAACAAAAAAATATCATGTATGCTTGAACCGGGGGAATTGGTATTGGTTTATGATATGAAAAATGTGTGATTACTCTCTTAGGTTATGGTATTAGTATCCTCTAATCATTCTGTGTTTGAATATCTTTGGCTAGAAAAATGAGTGTCTGCTGCACCTTTGATGGCTTGAATAGATGCTATGATATTTTGAAGGCATCATATGATACAAGCACGGCTAATGAATTTGACTTTTTATTATTATTATTTACAATTGTAAGGTTGACCGATGAATTAGTCATTCTTAAACAGAGAGTAACAATAAAAAGAAGCCTCTCTAAATGCTTTGAAGTTTGAAGGAATTATGTATGTTTGTAAAAGAGGGTGATTCCTCTAATGGTTCATTCCACAATCTATTTAAGAGGCAATTTTTGGTAAAACTTTGTCAAACATTGTTGTTTCTATTGTTCTATTCATAAAGAACCGTCATTGAAAAAATTGAGTTTTTTTTTCCAACTTTGAGGCTACTAATTTAGATATCAACTTTTGAGACGATAAAAACGATTTGGATTCTATTCGCAAATTGCACGTGTAATGTGTGGCAGAGTATCAAACCTATAAACGTTTGTATATTTAAACTGGTTTTTATTGTTCTTATTATTAGCACATCTTATGCTACGATTATCAAAAATTAATTTAGATACACCATGAAACTTAAAAATTCTCTTATTTTTACGTGTTCCTTTTTCACGTTTAATGTATACCCTTAGAACCTTATGTTAAATTTAACACAATTTGATATAAGAAGCACCGCATGGCTAGTACATTATATGGCAACAATTAAAATATTGGTCAATAAAAAAATCCACACACATTGAACTTCAAAATTTAAGACACCAAGCAAAATCCATACAGTACAGTATATTAAATGAAAGCCAGAATGCAAGTGACTCCATATTCAGCGACTTTTACGTCCTACGACTGCAGTTTTGACTCAATCAGTCAAAGTAAGCCGTTCCATAAACCACGGTACTAACTCTAAACTTTTCCGGCTAACTAAGCTAAAACGAATTACGATTTCGGCACACCGAGTGTAAAGGCAATGTTCTTTCACCTATGTAATTCAGCATAACCAAAGTTCTGAGAACTTAACCAAAACCATTTCATAGAAATCAGGTACCTTACAAGCAACACTAATCACGATGTTCTGAAGCGAACAAAAACTTAATTCCTTCAATAAAAATGAACCCAGTCTATTGAACTGAGTTCTAATGTTTAAAATATCGATATGGAACTGAAATTACAGGTGCATTATCAACATTTTAGAGCTGTTTGCAACTATCAGCTGCATTTGGATGCAATTATCCACAATTTGAAAGATCTTCATGTGACTGCAAGTCTGCAACCATATCACAACTGAAAACCTTACTGAATCCTCTATAACCACATATTGGAAAAAACTTACTAATAGCAAATCATTGCACAAAGAACCGCAACTCGTTTGCAGACTCTACAAAATCAATCTTCAAACCTGAGAAAGCTTCAACAAAATCCTACAACCACTCCGCAGTTAAGACCAGAAGTTCATTCAGTCAAACCAAGTTCCATTCACATATACAGATTCTAAAAATCATTCTCTTGCTCCTTCAACAAGAAATTCATGAACCACCAAATAGCCATGGCAGACTAGATCTATGAAGCACTAATAAAACACAAACACTAGACATACAAGACACGGACACCAAAACGTAGACGCGTAATAATAGTTCTTGGAAGTGGTAGTAGTTGGTGGCTGATAGGTGTGTGTGTGAATTGATGAATAAAACAGTAAAATACTAAGAAAACTGATATGAGGAATAATCTGTAATTGTATTACTGGAAGAACAATTACAAGGCTAGTAATATGGATAAGACAAAATAACAAACTGATAGTGTTAGTTATCAGCCCTAAGCACGCTGTGCTCCCCAAGCAATCACTAAGAAGTGACCCCACACAAATAACAGAAATGATAAGATGATTATTCTCTCTGGCACTTTCCACTTAAATAGGCACACTCTCATGCACCTCTTGTAGCCACATCATCCTTCTTTCGTTTCCTTGTGTATACTTTCCAAGTGTTATGATTTAGCCCATAATCAAGGCCCACAACTTCAGTAGTCTCATTGTTAGCACCTCCTCTATCAGTGGCAGCCATAGGTGTTGACTGGTGGTCGGTGGCTGGCGGAGGCCACACACATGATAATTTGCGAAAATAGAAGTAATTATATGTAATCACACCTATCAGTGTTATGTTAGTGTCAAACACACAGATACATACACCTTCAATCTAAAGTATCAATGCTATATAGAACTTCCCAACTAAATTCGGCGAAACCAAATTGCTCATGACATAAACAACTAACTATAACTCAGGATATAAACCTAACCGAGTCCACCCATATTGAATTCATCCAAGCAACACCACTCACTAGCCACAATATAATGAAACAACCTATGAAGCACCAACACTGACACCGGACACAACACTGATACATCAACACCAATACAAATTTAAGAAAATGACATGATTGAATATCATCACATGTATCGGATGTCGTATCGGTGTTACACACAGATACATGTCAGACACTGGATACACCTACAATGAGAAGTGTCGGTGCTATGACTTTACCGTCACTAAAAAATCACAAAAATTAGCTACTACTTACGAAATTACAAATCCATTTCATATATCAAAAAACATAACAAAGAAACATGATTATTCAAATCCAAATCTAATGAGTAAAAGCATAAATAGCAGTAGAAATATAAACAACAAGAGCAGAAGTAACAAGAACAGCCATAACAGCAACAGCATGAGCAGCAGATTTACTTCCACAAGACAACATCCCCAACCTAATCTCAATAACATTCACCATCGAAAGCATCAAAAACAAACACCCCATAACAGATCCCAAAGCAGATCCCAACATCCCCCATCTCAAAACCTTCAGATTAATATGTGCACGAAAAGCTTCATCCACATCCTTACTGTTGAGAAGATTGAGTGCAAGTTTAAGACCTTGAGCAACAAGGGAAGATGAAAGGAAGAAACTGAAGGAAACAACTTCAAAAACTAGAAGCTTCTTTGCGACGTCGATGCCGGCGTCGCAAGAGGAGCGATTCTCTAGACTGCGTTGGCCTGGAGTTGTTAGAGATAGGCCGACGAATACGGCGATTGTGAAGAGGGAGTTTACGTTGACTAGTCCGTCTAATGCGGTGACGTGGACGCTTGTTGTTGAAGAGGATGACATTGATGATATTCTTGATGTGTTGTTGTTTGGGTAATAATTCTTTGGAGATTGCTCTGATCTGTAATGTAATGTAACGTTCCTATAAGCTTCTTTAATTTTTCCATTTTTTAGTAAATGTTAGTAAATTAAATTAAATGTTAAATGTAAGGTTGAAAAATGAAAGAGAGATACTTACTCATCCATTGATTGATGGAGGGAGGGGGTATGAAGTTGAAAGTTTAGGAGGGTGAAGAAGAAATATTTTGCTTGGGGAGAAGGAGAGGGTTTCGTTTTGAGATGTGTTTGCTTTATTTTTGACTCAAAAGATGTGATTGCTTTGTAGCTGGTTTAATTGCTTTTGGGATTTGTCTCAAAGTTTGAAAAGATACGCAAGGAAAGTTAAGGTAAATGGGGATGGGTAGGATAAGGACATCAGCAGTTAAGTAACAGGCAAACTTGTTTCCAGGTTTCACACTCGGTCGGATTCTTTTCAATGGAGAGAGAATAAATTAGGAGTAACACACTAATTCCTCCGTTTCACGGTACTTGTTGTGTTGTCGTGAGAGATTTACACCGGACATCAAATAAATTGTTATTTTTGATGAAATTTTATGTGTTTTTCTATAATACGTTTAATTATTTATTATTTAATTCTATTATTTTTCTCTTTATAATAAATATGTAAGAGTACTATTGACAAGTCAATAAGTAATGTTGCATTGAAACTTGAAAGTGACAAGTAATATGAAATAAAATTATTCTCCAAAAAAGATAAGTATTGTGAAACGAAACGAGTAAAAAGAATTATTTGAGACTACGGATATTTTAGAAAGTTATTTGATTCTGTCAATTTTTTTTTTGAGAGAAAAATAATAATTCTGTCAAATTTTATTGATACTAGACTTTTTAAAAATGTATTAGAGACTAAAATGATAATATAATACGTGTTAAAGATAAAATCAATTTTTTTTTTATTAATCGACAATAAGTGATTAAATTTAAAGATGAATTTAATAGAGTCGGAGACTTTTTACAATATTTGTAATCTAAATATTTCACGAAGTGAGGAAGTAATTTGATAGCTTATTTAATACATCAAAGTGTTGTTCTCAGATTTTGCATTCTTTCGTTTGAGATTAGAAAAAGTTAAATTCGTACCATCTAACACTTCCCACGAGGATAGTTTTTTTTTGTTATATGTCACAATTTGACATTGAATGATGTTTTTCATTGTCTATTTTCTCTTAGTTTCGTCTAAGTATAATACAACATTGGTTCATCTTTGTAAGTAAGGCTGTGTTTGCTGTTTAGAAACTAGGAAGCTTGAAGAAAAATTGGTGGAGGAGGTGAAAATCTATGCATGGGAGTAGGAGTATGTCAAATCAAATGAATAAAATACAAAAGTGACGAGGGTATGCAGTATATTTACTGTGGCATTAGTTGTTATGAACGATAAGTGAAGAATCATCTCCATGCATAGGTTGTTGGTGGGTGCTTATCATAATCATCTATAGAAGAGAATATCGTTTGGATGGCTGAAAAAGGGCACGAGATAACAGAAAAGCTCATAATGCAGGCGTAGTAAATTATGGGTTGTGGATGAGTAACCATGCCCATCCAGTAGTAAAAGTCTTGCCTTCTAACCTTAAGAGACCCATCAGACGGTTCTAAATTAACACTAGTACACTTCAATTGATAATAATCCCTCGCTTCTCATGTGTTTTTATTGAAAAAATAAAAAACTCCTCTCCACGTTGAAGTTTCTACAGGAATGTTCTTTTTTCAGGAATGTGAAAAAAAGTCTATCAGGAATGTACTCCCCAACTTTTTTGAGGTTACCAATTTTGCTGGATTGTTGTATAATCAGAAATAACTGTGCTCACATCCTGGAAGACTTTTAGAAAGACATTCAGAATAAATTTCTGAGCAACACTCAAACTTACCTCAATCTTCATTGCAACCATGTATTAAACACTCAAATTTCTTCAAATGGAGAGGATCCTTACTCTTCATACACCACCACAACAGATGCAAGCACGTGAATGCTTAAACAAAGAAGAAATGCCAAAACAACATATAAAAAGGGAGAGATCAAACATCAAAGGTTGAACTTGAACCCCCATGAAAAAGATATGTAGCATCATCTTCCATTCTTCCTCATTCTTAAATGAAAAAAATGCATCTGACTTTCCACCTTCATATGACCCAAAACATAGACACCCCCCAAATAATCATATATGTTGAAAGGGGGTAGCAGATGCAGAGTGATGCGGTCACAGGCACAACCTGCAGTGCAGTCAAACGGGAAAAAGGAGATATTTTTTGGGAAAAAAATAATATAAAAGGTGGTGGTTGACACAGCAGTGTGGTTTATGTGACCAGTCTTTTAACCTTAACCCAAACAAAACCAGTTATTTTACAATCTATATTCTATGGTTGTCATAATATATCAGATCTCTGTTATATGCTGAGCGCTAATCAAGTAAAGGAACTGTGGTGAAATCTCCCGTGTTTGTAGGTCTTCAAACTACAACACCTTAAATTTGATTTTTTTTTATAGGATTACTATACCACCTGCTGCACCTCTGAACTGGACTCTTATTAAAATGTAGCGGATAAAGAAATGTCATTCATTGCAATCTATTACAGCCCTCCTAAATATGAATCATGGTAAAAATAAAATCAATGTCTTCCTTAATAAGTCCAACAAATCATCAATCTCTCACTTTTCTTTATTAGTTTCAGTATCTTGTTTTGTCACTTTTCTTTATTAGTTTCAGTATCTTGTTTTGCAAGCAGGATTAGAACAAGGGAATCTGTCTAAAATAACAGTGTACTCTCCTGTCAAATGAAGTAAAAACTAACTTGTAATGTATGAACATAAATGATAGCAAAACTTATGCCTGAAGTTTGAATAACTTCATTATTACCAAATGCACCTATCAAATGAGCCAAATGCACCTAGAAAGCTGGGCATCACACTGCTTAATACACTCTTGTGGACCCTTTTTTATATCTAGGAAAAACCTAAACAACTTGAATTGAACTTGAAATCTACACAGATTATCAAGATAAAATCTCTACACTGGAGAATTAAAGGGTTTACCCAAATCAGAAATGAACAGGGAATTAGCAGCACAACCAGGACCAAGCAGAACCCAACTCACTATCAATTATCAGTGTCTTTTTCTATCAAACCACTAAAAAACGACTAACTTCCACGTTTCACAG
>Ga0315915_1009736_pt1 | contig 10829 bp, 7 predicted proteins | sample MpolbnodulesMG_FD_207738 | JGI IMG/M metagenome (GOLD analysis project Ga0315915, IMG submission 207738) | Medicago polymorpha root nodule microbial communities from Los Angeles, California, United States - branched nodules | ecosystem: Host-associated > Plants > Roots > Nodule | place: USA... | reverse complement strand
CAATTTAAGAAAATAAAAAATTTGATCACTTTAATCTTCAATGTACATTTTGTTTAATCATACAAATTTTTTAATATATAGCAAAAAGTTATTGGTGTCTTTCAAACAATGAGGCACATCACGATCGCATGTCTTAAACATGTTCAAGACCGCCACTAACTCCAAATAAACTAAAGTTCTACTCAAATATCTCTCACCATGGTTTTAAATATTCTCACCCGTAGTCATACTAAGAATTTTGAAATCCATAACGACGTTGCAACCACAATTTCAACTGGGCATCTATCCCATTTAAAACCATACTTGGAGGAATGCAATCATTGGATATAAGATCCACTCCCAAAATATCAAGGTTTGGTCCTACCTCAAGATAACATGATTATTTATTAGTAATCAAAACTTTCAAAATGAAATTGATTATATCTAAGAAGGAAGAAACAAACTGTATCAAAATAGAAAAAGAAACGCAATGTTGCCAAGAACTACAATCCCTAGCCATTGAAGAGTCTAAAAGCTTAACAAATGCATGTATCTAACAAGTAACAAACTCATCAACTACGAACTGTCCTAATAGGATGTAGAGGCAGTACCCCAAAAATACCCGAAGGAGCTGCTTTGCAATTCAAACAATTTCCTCTACTATTTGCACCACCTACTATCTCATTCTCATTTTCCACAAAAACCTCATCACCAACATTCTTTTGAACATAGTCCTTATCTTCTTCTTCTTCTTCAAAACTATCATTAGGTTCAACACTTTGATGAACATGAAGATCATTGATTTCTTCATGTGGACTTGTTGGTGGTGAAGCTAACTCTTCTTCTTCTTGTTCTTCGTCACTTCTTGCAAAGAAATTGTAATCGTCGTGATCGAGTGGAACAAGCTCCAAGGTGAGTCTACCATTTTCTCGGCGTGCATGAAAATATTCATGATGTTTCACTTTCTCTTCCTTGATGATCAACCTACCCTCATTAGTGTAGAATCTTTTCAAGACATATGGCATATGGGAAGCAAGGTTTTGTGTTTGAGCTAAGAAAGGTATAGGAGGAGGGAACTCTTTCTTCTCTTCCTTATTTCTAATGCACCTTCTTACCTTCTTGTTATCCTTGGATGGAGCAAGAGCATTGTGGTGATCAAAGCTAAGGAAGTCAATGTAGTCGTTGCAACTCTCGTTGCCAATGTAGTCGTCGTCGTTTGAAGGGTAAGGTTTGTAGCCGAAGGGCATGATTTGTTTGAACTATGAAGATAATGTAGCTACAAGGAGTTGAAATTTGGGTTGGTTTGTATAATGAGAAGGAATGAAGGAATCATATATAGAGGTGAAAGAAATAGAGTTAGGGCGTGTGAAAGTAAATAGTTGGGGTGTGAAAGTGAAAAATAATGAGGGTGTGTTTTGAATGAAGAGATAGTAGCAGGGAGAGGAAGTGAAGTAGTGGCTAGGTTTTCGTGAAGGTGGTGGCAAGCAATGAAGAGAGAATCGAAAAGGATGAAACAAAGACAGCTAATATGAGTGCTGGCTCTATTTATGAGTGTATCCGAATCTGATTCTAGTGATCAGGTTCCTGTGAAAATTTCAAATTCCAAAATCAGAAATCCAATGACACATAAAAAGAAGAATGAATTCAGTCAAAACTTAATTAGTTCTAAAATTTAATTCAAGATATCATAGTACTTGTTTCATAGCAAAAGCAATGATCATCATCTCTAATAGGATTATTTCTTAGTGTGACTAAAATGTAAAAATAAACACTTTTTAAAAATTTTAAATTGTTTCACAGCTAATATGAATTTTTAAATTCATATTTACACATAAAAAAAAAATTGTAAGTGCTTCATATCCTTAATTCAGTAAAAAAAAAAAAAATATAATTACTCTCCTAAAAGTTTCATTTAATTGTAATTAAGGAAATAATTGTCAAAAAAAATATACTTGATTTATACTTTGAAAAGGTAAAAAATGACCTCGATTATTTATTATTGTGTTACCTTGAAACTAATGATTTAAATATGGTAAATATACCGTAGTAAGTAGTAGATCATTACTTTGTACCAAAAAAAAAAAAAAAGTAGTAGATCATTACTCTAAAAAAATCATTAAATTGTAATCAAATAAATAATTGTCACAAATTACTTGATTGTTTTTTATAAAATAAAAAAATTATTTCAATTACTTATTACTGTGTTAAATTGAAATTAATAACGTTTTAAATTACTTATATGTAGTAAGTAGGTCACTCCTATCCAAAAAATTTCATTTAATTATAATCGATGAAATAATTGTTACAAATTACTTCATTTAATTTTTTATATGAACAAAAATTACTTCAATTCCTTCAAAGAAAAAATAATTCAATTATTTATTACGTTGCTAAATTACTTTGATAAATTGAAAATAAAATTGCTTATAAGTGGTAAGAAGATCCTACTATCCTTTCCGTACAAAAAATAAAATAAAATTCCTTACTCTACAAGAAAATTAATCATAGAAATCACTTTTTTTTAAGGAATCATAGAAATCACTTAAAATGCTTTTTTTTTGTTTTTGAAGAGAACTTAAAATGGTTATATTCATTGGAAGGACAAAAATTAATTTAGAAATAAAATATTCAGAAAAAAATAGCACTAACAACTTAAACGATCTTTTTCAAAAAAGGAAAAAGATTAAAAGAGCATTTATTTTGATGATATGAAGTTTAGAAAAATTAAAAACGAAGTTAAAAACATATAATATATATCCTAATATAGCATATTATAATTATAATCTCAATCAACAAGAACTTTTTCAATATCCCAATTTTTTTGGGTCATGATTCCCATTTATTATGCCCAGATCATGACTCTTTTTACTCGATTTAATATAATTAATAAAAACTGATTTTCGAAATATGAATATAAAATCACACTATTAAATTACAAACTTTTTTTTTATGAATATAACTATTATTATAGATACTCCTCCTATTCATGCAACTTGATTATTTAGTGAAAAAAATACTACTTAATTATTTAAAAAACTAAAAAAATTGAAAGAAAAAAAAACTAAATATATTGAAAGAAAAAAAAACTAAATATATGTACTTAGAACATATATTAAAAAATAGAAGGAAATACATCAAATCATTCCAGATGAACAGGAAACGTAGAGTTAACATGAAATGCAGTTTGACTATACACATTGGCAGGTGGGTTGAACCAAGTGTTAATTGTTATTTCATGCATTGGACATTGGTTAATTCCAGTTGGTTTCCATGCATGATAAGTTGTACTTCAATTTGTACTTTATTCTAATTTCTAATGCACTACATGAAGTAATCAATAATGATATGAACCGATCACAATAAAACTAATTTAATTTCCAATTTATAAAAAAAGAAACATAATAAAATTAATTTGATTCTTTCCTTTTTAGTATTTGATACAAATAAAAAAATATACAAGTGAAGGAAATAGAGCTGGCATTCACCGATAGATGCAAGGCGTGACATGATTCCATCGTTTGATTTTATTTTGCAACTATACACTAAAACACAATATGAAATTCATAAACTATACAAAATATTTGCAGAGAAATATCATAAAGAATTACAATATCCAAAATGAATGATTGATTGCGATTTGAAGCATTCAAGGGATGAAAGAACAATAAGTGAACAATGAAAAAAAAAGGTTTATAACTTATAATTGAATTGAACAACATTTGCATAATAAAATTTAAGGGTTATTGAGTATACCTCTAACCGGGAAAATGTTGATTGCGATTTGTAGGAACCATGTGTCAATGTTGGATTGAAGAACTCAATTGAAAGAAAAACTGTGGAGACAACACGATCTAGAAAAAGACAACTCTTGAAAGATTAAGACAGAGAGGAAGACATAAACCGTTTGATTTATATAGAGGGGTTAAGATGGCAGATAAACATGAAAATGGGCCATAATTTGGGTAAGAAACATTTACACGTAGACAATGAAACGTTTTAGTAAAACATGCCAAATTTTAAGGGGAAGATGTCTTGAGATATAAAATCATAATAAAATCCCTTAATTGCACTTTTCTCATTTATTTGGGTTTTGTTTCCAAGTGCTTTGAGCAAGGGTATTTGCTGATGTGGTTTTGGTTTGGTTCGAGATAAAAAACTTTTTTTTCAAGAGAAATATATATAGTTATAAAATTTCAATTATAATAAAAGTTTCAATACAATGTGGAATATGAAAATACAGCGGGCTAGTTAGTTAATATGGCTTTTTTTGATATAAAAACTTGTTGATCTAAAAATAAAAGTATATCAAAATATCCCGTTTAACTAATAAAACTGATTATCCCAGTGAGCTTAGTTCAATTGATAGGGATATTGCATATTATATGCAGTGGTCGGGGTTCGAACCCCAGACACCCCATTTCTCCACATTTAATTGTGTGAGCTCTAACCACTAGACTACTTGACCAAAAAAAAACTAATAAAACTGATTCAATTTGATTAAATTTGATGCGGTTTCTTTTAATCATGTTTTGATATAAAAAAAATTGGTTAATTTTCAAGAAATTAGTATTAAAAATATTATTAAAAAACAACGAATAATTGATTAATACAATATATCGTGCATATGAAAAATTAAAAAAGAATTAAAATATGTTTGTTGTTTATTAAAAAAAAAATGTATGTGATTTGATTCAGTTTTGAAAAATTAATCCAAAATTCAATTCGAGCGGTTTTCAAAAAATAACATCCAAACACATCCAATAATATTCAGTTTTATGTAATTTTCAAATTTTTAGATTGATTTGTATTTTACTAGTGTGTTAACCCGTGCGATGCACGGGTGATAGACTATTATTTTTTCAATCTTAAATTTTTTTATTTTTTTATTTATTGATGAAAAACATCTACGCACCGTGAATTTTTAAATATGTCAGCATTTTTTTTTCTTAAAATAATATGTTAGTATTTTTTTTTTGCCGCAATGATGACAAATATGTGTCACATGATTTTATGTTTATCAGTGGTAAATATATGTCCCGTGTTTTTATGTATAAATGAAAAATGTATTTATGGGTTTCAGATCGTCATCGATGAAGCGCAACAACGGTTGTCCTTTCAGAGTCTTGGTGTGTGTTGATTCTATTCTGGTCACTGGTTTCGTTCAACGTCGTCGTTGTCTTGTAGAGCTATGGTGTTGATGTGATTATGAGTTAGTCTCAGTCTGTTTTTGCTTCTTTTTTTTTTCATTTTTGTTTACTGGTGTTTTTTTCGTTTTGTTTCGTGGAAATGAAGATGGGTGATGACTTTGTTTCGGCTCTGTGATTTTGTTTGAAAATCTTGAATCTGGTTTTCTGAATTGAATAAATGGATTCTTTAGTTCTGGCGTTGTTCTATTGGATGCATATCTCGATTCAACATGACTGGTTTTATCATGATGTTGATCGAAAGGGCTAGGTGCATAGATGCTCCGTGTTGACGGTAGTAGTCGTTCATCATACCTAAAATATTTTAGTCGTTGCCCCCCAACCCAAATATTGTATTTCCTTCTCTTGATAAAAACTTGTCCCGTATTTTTTTCTATTTATCAATGACTAACATATAGTTTTATTGAAAAATAATAGTCTCTTGTTTATTTCAAAGATATTGATTATTATTGAAAAATGTTTTCCCTCTATGTTTTTTTTATTTATATTTATCAGTGATAATATTTATCTTGTATTTTTTAGTTTTTTATGTTGACAAAAAGAAGAAGAAAAACCATATCCAAGAAGCAATGTAGTCATTTGAGATTGCAATTTTTCAATCAATGCAAAACATATCTTATAAATAAAAAACATCTATTTTTGCTGATTTAAAAATTTATAATTCTAGTTTTTTAATTTTGAAATTTTGTCATTTTATATACTTATTAATTTAGATTATTTTTCAAAATTTTGTTGTTGAAGATTTTTATTTGATTGTTGGTTATACTTTGTTACTTTAGTATGTCATAAATGGTGTCGTTAAAAAAAGTTTGTCTTAAATGCTGTAATTGGACTATGACTTTTATGATTCAACCTTACATTGTCACATGTAACTTTTCTTTTAAATTTGATTTTGATATGTCATGTATATTGTTCATTTTAAACATTCTCAAATATATGTATAAAGGATGAGGTTTTGTCCCACTACGTTCGCTGGATTGTCGCGCCCTTATGTGGGTTCGTTGGATTGTACGTGGTAATGGTTGTTTGGGACGGTTCTCTTTTATTACCATTTTTGCACTAAATTGTTGGGTTTTGTGGTTTATTGAGTCAGGTCGTTGCCCCCTAACCCAAGTATTGTATTTCCTTCTCTTGATAAAAACTTATCCCGTATTTTTTTTTATTTATCAATGACTAACATATAGTTTTATTGAAAATAATTGTCTCTTGTTTATTTCAAAGATATTGATTATTATTGAAAAATGATTTTCTTTTATGTTTTTTTATATTTATCGGTGATAATATTTATCTCGTATTTTTTAGTTTTTTATGTTGATAGAAAGAAAGAAAAAAAATCATATGCAAGAAGCATTGTAGTCATTTGAGATTGTAATTTTTCAATCAATGCAAAACATATCTTATAAATAAAAAAACATCTATTTTTGCTGATTTAAAAAATTATAATTCTAGTTTTTTAATTTTGAAATTATGTCATTTTATATAATTATTTATTTAGATTATTTTTCAAAATTTTGTTGTTGAAGATTTTTATTTGATTGTTGGTTATTCTTTGTTACTTTAGTATGTCATAAATGGTGCCATTAAAAAAAAGTTTGTCTTAAATGGTGTAATTGGACTATGACTTTTATAGTTCAACTTTACATTGCCACATGTAACTTTTCTTTTAAATTTGATTTTGATATGTCATGTGTATCGTTCATTTTAAACATTTTAAATGGTAAGTGAGTGTTTTTCTAGTTTTCTAGTGAGAGAAACTCCAACTTCTTTCTAAACTTTTTTTCTCCTTCGTTCATCGAGGAGGGGTGGTTTTAGGTCATTTTTTGACATAGAATCACCCCTCAACATCTTTTTTTTCCTTTTCTTTCAATCTAAATAAGTGGTTTTCACATATATCCAGTTTTTTCTATTGTGTTTTTTTGTGATTTCGTCGTCTAAGTGCGGCATTGTGTTGTTCGTCGTCTCATGCGACGTTTGATTTCGCGTCTTGTCGCGGTGTTCGTTTATTTACTATTGAAAGATCAGCATCAGTCAATTACAAATTCAACCAATGATTTGGGCGTCAACGGTGAAGATACGGAAGCATGTGAATTTCGGTGACTTAGGTTTTATCATATTATTTGTAGGCATTTTGTCGTTTTATGCTATTAACTTGGGTGTTGTGAGTTTGTTCGCAGATTCACCCTTTACGTTTTTATTGATGTTTGTATTTGATGTAATCTATCGATTTGAATGAATGAATATCGTTTTATTTTTGTAAAAAAGAAACATTTTAAATGGTGTAATTGGACTATGACTTTTATGATTCAACCTTACATTGTCACATGTAACTTTTCTTTTAAATTTGATTTTGATATGCCATGTGTGTTGTTCATTTTAAACATTCTCAAATGTATGTATAGAGGATTGTGGATCGATTTGGATTTAACACCCCCTAATTTTAGCAAGGTAGCGGTCACAAAAAAATAAAAAATATTGCAACAAAAGTCCGAGTATGGACAGATTCAACTTTGCCTTCTTCAAAAGTTTTCGGGAGGTGATAAAGGGAGATATAAAGGTAATGTTCGATGAATATTTTGTAAATGATTTTTTTGTAAATGAAAAACTTTCAAAGAAGTAGTCTACATTCTTATTACAAAAAAGTTTTGGGGGTGGTAATGGATTCTCTTGTTTCTAAAAACCAATTGGCATTTATTACGGGGAGATTTCGTTGGATGGATTTTTAGTGGTGAAGGAGATAGTAGATGTTGCAAAGAAAAAAGGGAAGGGATGTTTGATTTTGAGTTGATTTTGAGAAAACATATGACTCCGTGAGTTGGAGTTTCTTGAAAGATATGCTAAGAAGATTTGGTTTTTGCAATAAGTGTATAATGTGGATTAAGACGTGCGTGTTTTCCGGAAGTTTATATGCATGTGTTGGTGAATAGATGTCCATCGGACCAAATAAATACTAGTAATAGATTGAAATAAGGGACTCATTCGCATCTTTTTTATTTCTTTTAGTGGCCGATGGATTGGAAACTCTCTGAGATTCCAAGTAGCAAACTCAAAATAAAGGGTGTCATCTTCAATATGCAGATGATATACTTTTAATTGGAGAGCCATTTGTGGAGAATTTGCAAAGTATGAAAGCAATCCCAAGGTGGTTTGAGTTAATATCCAGATTGAAAGGTTAATTTCAACAAGATTAAACTATGTGAAATCAATGTGAAGGATGAATTTATGAGGAACACGACGAAATTTTTGACATGCAATATGGGATCGGTGTGGGAGAAAATCCTAGGAAGACATCAATGTGGGATCCTATGTTAGAGATAATTATATTGAGAAGAGATTGGGGTGATAGAGGTGTGTAAGTTTGGGGTGGAAAAGTTGTTTAAATTAATTTGGTGCTTAGTTATACTCCAACTTTTTATATGCCCCTCTTTAAAATGCCAATAAGGGTGTGGAAAGAATTTTTTTCGGATTCAAAGATTTCTGTGGGGTGGGGGAGTTGGTCGAGTGAAAATTATATTATGGGTCAAATTAAAAGATGTCGGGTTAGGTATAAATGACTAAAAAATGTTCATTAAAGCTCTCTAAACTAAATGGAAAGGAGATCTCTTGATGAATTTATTGGTGCTAATCCAAACGACACAACTAAAATACAATGAAGATGGGTGGCAATGTAATGCAAATGATGAAGGTATGTTCAATGTCAAATCAGTGTATACTCATTTATTCACACAAAAAAAATTTTGCATCTAAGGGTGGGAGCCATGGAAGAAAAGTTGTTAGGGGATATTATAAGAAAATTTTGCGCTCTCAAAAGTCAATAGTTTTTTCATGGCAAATGCTAGAACATCGTTTCAGAATCGAAGAAGCATTAAAAACATAACAAATTTGTTTAAAATTATAAAGGGATAAAAATGGATTATAGATAAAGTAGTAAGGGTAAAATTGGAAGAAAATATGATAAGCTATAAGTTATAAGCTCAATTGCTACTTGAAATGGCGTCCGAAAAATAATTTATAAACTCGTGATGAAAAGACCGTTACCAAACAAGCATTTTTTTGACAGACGAGCTTACAAGCTATCCGCTATAAGCTATAGGCTAACTTCTTAGCCTTGCCAAACAAAGCCTCCCCCTTCTTCAAGCCAAATTGGTTACTACAGCTGCATCTATTTATACTATGCAGTTGCATTATTTGCCTACAAAAATTTACGATAAGATTAATAGAGTCACCAAGATCAAAATTTCTATACATTTATAGACTATTGTGACTATTTGTTACACATTTAGATATCAAAATGATTATTAACCCAATTGCAAGCTACCCTTAAAAAAAATAGTGGCTCAAAAGTGCATTTAAACATATTAAAATAAAGGTCATCCTAACATTTTTCTTTTGAGGGGAAGGGTTATCCTAACATGTTTCTATAAAAAAACAAATATTATTACTATTTTTCTTTAAGAAACAAATATTTTTATTATTATTATTTTAAGGTAAAATATATTTGTCTTAAATACAATTTTTTTTTTTTGGTACAAAAGAATGCCAAAGTCCCAATACGGTTATTATTATTTAGAGTAAATTACACTCTCCTCCCCTTAAAGATGCTTGAATTACACTTTCATCCCCTCTTATGCTAAAATATACACTTCCCTCTCCTCTTATTCAAAACATATTAGTAAATATTTCACCCCCTCTCTTGAGAGAAGCTTGAATTACATTCTCCTCCCCTCTTATGTTAAAATCTACGCTTTACTCCTTTAATAATTTTTTTTTTATTTCTAATAATCTAGCAAAAAAATAGTCTAACACACTTTGAAGAAAAATAGTATTACATGTTTATTTTAATATAATCAAAATTTAAATACATATTTTTCGCTATTTTTTATTCACAATTTTATTAACATATAGTTTTAAGCCCTATTATAAAATACGAAACAACCCAAAAATAAAATATGAACGTTGTCTTTGTGTGCATGCCGAAAGAAACATAGAAAGAACTCACTTTCACTTTCGATCAATCTTTTCTCTGTCTGATATCATCGATTCTCCTCCGATTTCATCATCATCATTGTCATCTTCTTCTTCTTCTTATGTTACAGCATCAGCAACACCTCTTCCGGTGGATTCTTCTTCTTCACCGCGTACTCCCACTACACCTTCGTCTCGTTTGGTTCCTAATCTCTCAACTCCACCTGCACCCATGCAGCAGCAACAGCACACTCCGATGATCATGAATCGGTGTTCTCCACCATTATTTTGATGACCACAGCCAACTCCCGTGTTCGTTACTCATCCAAAAGGCATAATCCTTCTTGGTATACCAACACCCATTAAGCTAAAAAGGAAAGTCAAAATTTTGATGTCACTTCAGATGATTGATAAAGGTAATTAGAAAGGTAAGAAATTTATTTTATTCTATTCAATTTTTTATTTGATGCGGCATTGTCGGAGCCAGGATTTAAACATCGGGGGACCAAGTTTTAAGGTAAAAATAAATTCTCAAATGCACTACATATTTAAAAGAAGAAAAAAAACTACATTCAAAATAATATGTACTAACTAACTACTATAGAATACTCTACCAACAATCCAACAAAATAAAAGCATTAAACTGTTATTATTGTGAAAAAGAGAAGTTAAAAACTTACTAGA
>Ga0315915_1009734_pt1 | contig 10833 bp, 4 predicted proteins | sample MpolbnodulesMG_FD_207738 | JGI IMG/M metagenome (GOLD analysis project Ga0315915, IMG submission 207738) | Medicago polymorpha root nodule microbial communities from Los Angeles, California, United States - branched nodules | ecosystem: Host-associated > Plants > Roots > Nodule | place: USA... | reverse complement strand
GGTAATTGAAGTTTTGTTAATTTCAGGGGGGTAATTGACGAAACTTACAATTTCAGGGGGGTAATTGCCTATTTACTCGACTTATTACCTAATCTTTACACATATACACACAATTAAAGACAACTAGACTTTTGGCCCGTGCATCGCACGGGTCTGACGTATTGTTTAGGATTCGCATAAATTATTTATAAATCAACACATATTAAATAAACTATCTATCTTATAAAATGTTACCCAATGGCTAAAGTGTTGAGATGTTAAATGAGTGTAAGAAAGAGATCTATTAACTGAATTATTGTATTGTATCATATGAGGTAGGAAAATAGGATAATTTGTTAAGCAAAGATTGGATCAATAGGAGCGATCTGTTTTTTCAAAAAAATAGGAGCGATCTATTAACAAAATAAGAGCGATCTCTAATTTCAAAAAAATAGGAGCGAAAATAGGATTGAATTGGATTTAGGAGTGATCTGTTGTTTTTGATTTCAGAACTATTTGAAAATAACATTTTGATTAAATTAAATATGGTTAATTAAATAGGGGTAATACAGTAAAATTAATCATTGAAGTTAGGTTAAATATAGGGCAACATTTTGCGTTCGGGTTAACTTTAAGGAATAAGAGATAAATAAGTGGATACATCGTCTTTCCTCTAGTTTTTATAATATTAATTTTTATAATATTAATTAAAGGGTTATATTTGTTTTTTTATCTCTATAAATATTCAAACTTTTGTCGTAGTCTCTATAGTTTTAGTCCTTGCTGTTAAATCGGGTTGACGACAGGCGACTGGTAGTGCTGGATTGGCTAATATCATTCGCCACCGCTAACCGTTTTTTACTAACAAAATTCTTTATAAAGGAGAGAGAAAATAAATATTAAAAAAATTGATGTAGTTTTAGAAGGAAAAAAAATCTCTTCTATAGAGTTGTATCAAAACAAACTAATTTTTTTTTTTTGTAGTGGCCGGGGTTTGAATCCCGGACTTTGAATATTTTATGCATTGTCCCAACCAACTAAGATAAATTCACAAGGACAAAAAACAAACTAATTTAATTAAAAAAAGAAAAATGATTTTTATTACTATAAACAAACATAAATATCAAAACATGAAGGTGACTTTTACTACGATTTTTTTAGCAAAATTGATGCAGAAAGCACCAATGATTCATTGAAATAAAAAATAGATACACAAAGAAAAGAAAAGGAGGACTATCCCAAAGCCTTTTCAAAAGAAACAAATCTATAGTTTTCTTTTTGAGGGAAAAAAAAAAACTATAGTTAAATAACTATAATCTATTCCTTATATATTCTCTTCATTTCCTCACGGAACCCTTCTCACAAACAAAATATATTAAGGTAAAGTCCTAAGTTAGCCAAGACAGTATAACCACCTATTTCTTAGTTGCCAATGGACTATAGGGATATGTTAAAATAAAAACCTTCATTTTTAGTTTTACAAAAGCTTCAGTCAGTTTAAAGTAAAATATAAGAGTTTCGATGCATTTATTAGAAAGAAAAAAAAAACATGAAAGAAAAATAAGTGGCTTTAACTAATTAGCATGTGTTCAAAAAAAGAAAAAAAACTAATTAGCCTGTACAATGTTGCAGATATTACATGTGTAACTTGAAAAAACTAATGAAAATGAGTGTAAATTAGTGAGGTGGGTGTAAACAATTTAATAAAATTTATTAAATAAGTGTAAATAATCAAGTAGGTGTAGGTTGCTAACTTACACTTTAATGATTTTAAGTGAATATAGCTTGTTAATTTATACATTAGTGTGTTTAGGTGGATGTAAATTAGCCGACCAATAAGTTAAAAATTAAAATTAGAATTGAGTTTCATTTTAAAATAAGATTGAGTTGAATTTGCCAAGCAAAATCAAAGAAAAGAAAGTATTTGTTATATCAAGTTTCCAAAAACAACGAAAACAAGCACTAAAGCCACAATTGGCTCAGCTAAGAACACACAAAAAAAAAAGTTAAGTAGGAACTCCCAAACATAAAAGAGGATTAAGTCACCATGTATGGTAATTAAAAGCAAAATCAGCATGATTTGCCTTCAACCACCAGAAGGCAAGGAGTTTAATTTTGTCTATAAGCTTATGAGTAGAATTTCCCTTTTGTTGGAAGATTCTAGAGTTTCTGTCATGCCAAATAATCCAAATACAAGAGAGTCAAATCAAGTAGAAAGTTGAAGAAATGGTTTTTGAGAAGCCACCCAACAAACGGAATTGAAGAATATGTTCATGAACAATAGTTGGCTTGACTGAAGCCAATCCTAGCCAAGTATAAATTTCGTACCAAATTTGACCCAAAAAATCACAATGCAAAAAAAGTTGACCAATATTCTCTTCAAGCCCACAACCGCATGAACAAAGAGATGTATTCGGTTGCAGTACCCTTCTCCTAATTAAGTTGTCTGTTGTTGGAAGTGGGTTATGCAATAAACACCATCCAAAAAAGAGGATTTTTAGAGGAATCTCCTTGCATCAAATGATTGAAGCATGATCATTATTGAAAGTTTGATATCTTGATGTTAGAAAGTTGTAAACACTAGCAACATTGTATCTTGGAGAGGCATGCAGTTGCAAAACAATTGGTAATAAAAACGCACAACATTCACTCCCCAATTCTTCCTCCCAAGTTATTAACCTACGCCGCCATTTCCACGCCTCACCGCCCTCTTCCCAGCCTAAAGAAAACATGTCTACCACAGTTGCCATTTTATTATTTGAAAGATAAAAAAGACGATTTAATCTATCCTTCAAAATCCCTTCGTCTAACCAAGGATCCCACCAAAATAAAGTTCTTGCGCCATCTCCCACCTCACGCCGTATGTGATCAGAAAACCAACCTCCAACCACCTCTCCATCGCCCCTATGAATGCTAAGTAAATTATTCTACCACACGGATGCTAATGTCCCTCCATTGCCTATAGTTCCTCCTTCCTCACCATACCTCACAACTAAGACTTTATACCACAAGCAACTTTTTTTCTCCCTTAACCTCCAACACCATTTGTCAAGTAATGACATATTGAATTCCCTAATCCTCCTGACCTCCAAACCTCCATCCTCCTTTTTGAGACAGATGGTGTACCAATTAATCTAAGAAATTTTCCTAGAGTCCTCAATTCCAAAAAAAAAAAAAGGAAAATGCTAACAAGTGCTCTCAGGGCACTTGAAAAAAGTTTAAAGTGGAAGGTTTATATTGGAAGTTATTATTGTCGTCCTCATCATCATCATCGTCTCAGGCGTATTATATTAATTAGGACTAACAAACCACAAATACCCCAAAAGCTTACTGCAAATCCAGCTCCTATGCCTAGATACAACAATTCTCTAATAGAGTCGCCATCTTCGTTCTCCATAGACGGATTTGTGCGCTTAGAATTTTTTCATCTTTTGTAATGCACTTTTTAAGCGGAGCTCTACATAGTTCTCGATTTCCAATATGGCTAGATGAATCAAAGCTTTGAAGATGAGTCTCTAATGGAATTTTCCGAGTAAAGTCATTGCAAGATAGGTTCAAAAAAACTTAGGAAGGTTAAGAATGCCATGCTTTGAGGAATTTCACCAGAAAACATATTATTCGAGAGGTCAAAAGATTCTAGATTTTTCATGTCTTTAATCATCTCTAGTATTGTTCTACTCAAATTATTATGAGATAAATTGAATGCTTGAATTTGAATAAGGAGAAATATTTCTAATAGAATTTCTCCAAACAAGTTGTTTGCTGATAAGTAACAGTTTGCCTCAAGAAATAGGATTCAAGCTCATATTCTTCGCCTTTTGTAAATAAATTAAGTTGGAAACCTGCAACATAACCGGTAATACCTGTAATCATCGGAGTCATGTTACATAGACTCCGAGGTATTGATCCAGAAAGGTTATTGTGGGCAAGATTGAAGTGAAAAAGAGAAGATAGATTGAACAGTTGTGGTGGAATTTCGCCTTCAAATTGGTTAACTCTTGATATGATCACTTCTAACTTTTGAGGCAAATCTCAAACATATTAGAGAAGAAGATAAATTGGTGAAAATTGAATTATTGATTTTTTTTAGAAGGAAAATTGAATTATCGATTGAATTAGGAAGTGATACAATGTGAGAAGACAACTCATCATAACTGCTCTAACTAACTACATGAGTACGAATGAAATGCAAATTACAAAATGAGATGTAAATGTGGAAGTTAACTTCCACTCCAAGCTAAGTGAAGCAAGCCTATACTATGTTCCTTATATCTCTTCTGTGTTTAATGCCAATGACTTGTTTCTTTTGTTGTGCTTAATGTTCCTTCTACAAAATAAAGTCCTAAAATTTGTTGTGCTTAATGTTCCTTCTACAAAATAAAGTCCTAAAATTTGTTTATATGCGAAGGAGACAAAACAAAAGCTAGCATGCAATGTGTAGAATGGCACAAATGCACGCATATAATAGGAAAATAAGCCAAAATTTCTGAAACAATATGTTATCTCCTCTGTTGCTGCTTGAAGAAAAACCTAGTTTCAAAGGCTAGCATGATGAAATACATTGAATATAAATCAGTTGAACAAATAAATGAAAATCAAGGAATCAATAAAATAGAACAAATAATTATTTTAACACAAGAATTAACCAAAAATCAGTTGATTAAGTATCAGTTGATATAACCAACTGATATTTTAGTACATCAAATTATTAATGAATTGAACTCTCTCGTGTGTTAACTAAAATGTCACTCTTGAGCTCCACATGAGCAGAAGCTTCCATTTTGATACATCATAGAAACAGATTAATAACAAGATTCTGCAAATGGGGAATAAAACTACTAGAAAACCTATGACAGATCCATATCTGACAGAAAACTTAAAACATAAGATCAGACAGTAAGTAGAATAATAGTTGATAAACGTAGTGTTATTACACATATGATGCAGTAATGCCAAAATGTATGGCTCATCGCTCGAACTTGGAAATCAAATCAAGCATGTACCTGCTCTCTGCAGAGTAATTCACCTTATCTGCCTTAACTACTATAATCTTCACCTTCTGCTCTTCACCACATAATTCCTTTTGGATTTTCAGCCTAAACACAAACTGATTGAAGAGTATACTCTTGATTATATCTCTGAACCTCTCATCATCCTCCTGCTCATACTTGAACGCATACAAATCTTTGGCAGAGTACCCCATAATGTCTTCCCCAGCTTGATTGAAAGCAGTTACACAGGTTAATCCTGTATGATCCACGATTTGAGCTTGAAGAATGTACCGATATTCACAAACATCAAACTCCTGGTTGCATCTATCACACTTCCATCTTGTGTTTACTGACTTGGTCACTTTCTTAGTGCAACGTTCACCGGACCTAGTCACTTTCTTATTGCACCGTCGATCTCCAATCATGACAGGGCAAGCTGTGTAACAAAATACATCAGTCTTCATGAATGATATGGTTGCCCTCGTTGTTATCCAGTCTGGCTTGTCTGTGCGCCCCAAACCTTCATCTTTGATTTGAGATACAGTTTTGCGTAGCTCATTCTTTGGTCCTCCATAAGAAATGTCTTTAGAAATGGACGAAGAAGCAGAATCTTTCCCGTCTTGATCAAACCAGAGCCTTAAGCTCTGAGCCTCAGGGAAATCTGGATTTACAAAAAGCCGTGTACTAGGAATAGTATTTATAGACTTTCCACGGAATTCATTAACCTTCCCAGCCTTTACTGCCAAAATGGGAAAACCCCCAGCATCCACAATATCTTTCAGCTCTTGTCCTTCCCTGTTGCATAGCTCACCCCAAAGTGTTAGCTCAACACTCCTGCCAGAATTGTCCTTTAGATTCAAAATCCTTTTATGCATTTCCAATGCATTTTCCCTTGACATAAGAACTGAAGAATTCGCAGATGTCACAACCCCAATAACATCAAGGATAGTGTTACTCTCTACATTCTCAATGTCACTGATAGACCTGAAGGAGAATTTATGCATAGGTATAGAACCATCCTCATCTGGGCAAAGCTCAACAGTTGAATTTGAATTCAGCATGATTTCCCAATCAATCTTCAAATGTTTCAAATCTATTGAGGCAGGTTTCAAATAATTTGGGGCAGGTATCAAGCCACCTTTCGATATCAAGTAAACTTTACCAACCTCGATCGCTTCGTAGAAACTGTCAATTACATCATTTAAGCAAGTTACCTGTATTTCACCTCCATCAGAATCAAGGACATCAAACGAGAAGGCCTTTACATATCCATCAGGACTGTTATAGTGGCGCAAATGCCCTTTTGAAGTAACCCTTGCCTTGATGGCCCACCTACCCTTATAGGGATGTAAAGCAGCTATAGGTATTACACTTGTTTCTTCATTTTCTACAGTTGGTAATTCTGAATCCACAAATGGCTTTGGATTCCCAATGATTTGAGAATCAAGGACAATGGTTTCCATGTTATGCACTATAATAATCCTGTACAAGGAAAAACAAACTCAGAAGCACATAAATCTTTTGACTCTTCAACATCCACATGCTAAGAACGAACTCGGATTCTATCAATTATTATGCTTCATTTCCCAATTTTCACACTAAAAATTAAGCCAAGGGATACAAAGAAACTTAAAACTCAAGTATCCTTATAGTGCATAACCAAAATTACGTTTTAATTTCTTGTAATCTGTGTTATTATCAAGATTCAACAGTAAAAGAAAGATTACATCATGGATTACCAAAATTTAAAACTTATGTAGAATAATGATCAAAAGGACTATAATAAAGTTTTAGGTTTAAAATTGGAATGACACAAAACTTAAATGCATATAAAATTCAAATTGCAACAATCATAATAAACTATGACAAGGTTAAAAATTACAACATTTACAAGAAGTAAAGAATTACAACACTTAGAATGAAAACTGAATCAACTATCACATTTCATTTACAAATGCAACAAAATTGAAATAAAAACAATCATAACAAGAGTATAATGAATTAATCACAGAAATTACGTACTTTTTAGTTACGATAGTAGGGCAAAAGTAATCGAGAAGCTGAACGATGGAACCTTCCTTAACTCGTCCGGTTCCGACTCCGTCGTTGAGTTGTGCATCGATTGTGGCGGGGTGGGAAGAAACTCCGTCGGAAAGTTTCAGATGATATTTTCGCAGCAGAGAGTCGTCGCTGCTTACGAGTAATGTAATGCCGAGAATTTGAACCAACGGTTTTGCATCAACGTCGCCGTTGTTTATCGCCGGAATAGCGTTCTCCGTCAGCTTAATAGACATGGTGGTTGTTATGATTGATTGCGTATGAAAGAAAATTAATACCGTTAATGGAAAGAGAAATTGTATATATAGCGAATACTCCGGGCCGAGAAGATACATTAACTAATTAATGAACCTAAAAAAAGAATATTTTCTTATATTTGAATCTGGAGGGAGTATATTGTTTAAAAAAAACAATATATATTAAAATCATGGTGTGGATGGATCCAGAAAACCCGATCAAACCCACCCAAAAAACTTTAAAAAGTGGGTTTAATTGGTAATCGGGTGAGTATGGTTTTAAAAAATGAAATATCCATAAAAAATAACATGTTTCAGGTAAAACAACGTTCAAACTCTATAAACCAACTTACGCAATAATAGGAGCAGGGTCGACCTATGAAATAGGCTCTCAGTAAAATAAAAACGCAATTATTTTTGTGTAACTAAACTTTATTAAAAAAATCAGAAGAAATTCTAAACATGAAACGAAATAAAAAAAAAAAAATTAAGTGAAAGAGAGGTGAAATTTACCTAACGATGTGTTAGCCTGTAATTTTATCTAATGTTATTGGACAGGTAAAAAGAGGTTTGAGGCTATAAAATTCTTTAAGTCTACGACTGAAGTTGCTGAGTTCAACCGATGCTGAGAAGATATTCGACAGAAGCCACAATTCGACAAAGCATTGGAAGTTTTCAATAGAAAGGTGAAAACCAACAAGCAGTTAATTCAGCAAAGAGGATGGTTTCAGGTGTCCAAACACGTGGAAGAATTGCAGTCTTTAATAGTTTAGGTTCAGCAGTTATTTTCTAGTATATTTATATATAGTAGTTTTTCATAAGAAAAAAGAGTCACAAATCACTTATAAAATTCTAGCACTCAAAATACTAGCGTCTTAAACTCTCTTATTTTCTGGTTACATTCGTGAAGGATTAGTTTATATTAATTTTCCAAATTTTGAAAAGGACTAAAGAAGATTTACGGATTTTTTTTTAAAAAAAAACATGGATGGTTTTATGCAAGATAATTTATGAACTCTACTCTAAAATTTTTCTACTAGTTTTGGGGACAAAACTATTTTTAGGTGGGAAGAATGTAAGGCCTGCAAATTTCGGGTGCGGTTATCATGCATAAGGATTCCTTATGCACCCTGCATAAGTCAAACAGTGGCCTAACATAATTGCTTCTCCACTTCCATCAACACCCAAAACGTGAAAATCAAACAAAATGTGAAAACCAAACAAAACGCAACACCACTGGAATCTTCAATCACCGCTTCCATCACCGTCGTTCTTCATCATCACCACCGGAATCTTCAATCTCATCATCATCATCATCCTTTGCACAATCTCATCTTCAATCACCGCCTCCATAACCTTCATTCACCACCATCATTCATCACCATCATCATCATCCTTTGCGCAATCATCTTCATCATCATCATTGTCATTCATCATCATCATCACCACCATTCAAACTCAACAAATAGCAAAATGATGAAAACAAAACAGGTTTGAACTTATCTTGTGATTTGAAAACAAAACAAGTAATTACAATTCGTTTTAAAGTGTTTGCATCTGTGTAACCCTAAATTGACAGTTTAATTTCGAATTGGGGAAATGATTTCTGTGAGTTTTGTTTAAAAATTATGCCAAAACCATTTTGCTGCCAAAACTATTAAGTACATCTAATGGTTTTGGATTACAATTCACAGAAACCATTTCCACAGCAAAATGGTTTTGGAATAATTGTGGTTGCAACAATGAATCAATGTTTTTTGTTGTGTATTTTAATGTATATCAAGTGTTTGTTCAAATGTCTGAATGAATCTCACTCATATTTTTCTTTTTGATATAGTCTGTTTGTTATATTCCCATGTTTTTGCTATATAGGGCCAGATGATCCTATTGATTGTGTGTGGTGTGTTGGCGAGGTTGAGACGTCAGTTTTTATGGGTGTGTCTTGTTTTTGCTATATTCTTGATTTTGTGTAATAGTTTACAATTACTTGATTGCCAACTCCCTATGTGTGGTCGCCCTGTGATAGTCCCCTTTTTCTTGAGCAGCATGTGATAGTTGCTTTCAATGTAGTAATTAGTTTTTTAAATATTAAAAAGCTTAAATAATTAGCAGGTCATATAATTATTAATATCATTATTATTATTGATGTCTATAAGGTTGAAGTTTTCTTATATTACAAATGTTCTTTCTAATGATATGCAACGAGTATCTTCAAACTTACTGTTTTGGAATTGTTATTTATAATAGAAAAGGGGTTATAAGTTACATTGTGGCAACTGGCAACTCTACCTGCATAAAATAGACACTGTATCTTGGATGGAAAACCCTCCTAATTTAGATTCAGAACCAGGGTTGTCTATTAGTGATGCATTGAATCACTTGCATGACCTTCTTCACCAAACTGCTGAAGTTAACAAGGTGTTGAGTGTTTGCCATGATGCTTTGAACTCCATTTAACTCTGCCACTAATTTTCCTAACTTGTCTCGTGGGATAGGGGACAGTTGCCAAAATCTCCCATATTCTAATGCTCACCACCTGGAATAGTCTCTCACTTGTGGTTAATGTATAAACTTTGTTGTTTCATGTTCATAATGATCACCATGAGATCTGTACATCATTTGCAACAAAGAGTTAAGAATCAATTCAACAGTGAGATGATTGACTCTCTCTAATAGCCCATCTTGTTACAAAACATGCTACTCCTCAATAAACATAGTAACATACTACATTTTTTGTGCCAACAATGTCGTAGCCTTCACAAAGAAACCATTTTTCTTACAAAATAGCTCATCATGAGATTAGCTTTGCTGCAAAAATTCCTATGTACACCATTGCAATGCGATACATAGACAGTAATAACTCTATTTTTAGCGTGTCATTGTTTGTTACAGGGGCTTCCTACTTGTGTGCCAGTCTTTCTTCCATAATGATCCAAATGATTGTATGTGGGGGGTGGTGTTCTAGGCTATAGAGGATCTCATTCGAGTTCAATTATTATTATTATTATTATAAAGAAGCATAATCTTTTATAATGTCAAAATTAATATGTGATTTGTCTTGTCAGTCTTTACCAAACTTGTGCTATAGTTCAAATTGTAACAAAAATTCTGTCTGATCTCCACTTAGCCAACTTGTATTAAGATGTCTTTATGATTACATCTAATTTAGAAATAATTCGAACAATTTAGATATCGCCAATTATATGTAGTCACGCCGAAACACACAATTCATATTACATACCACAGTGGACAACACATATTACACAAGTATATATCACATAAAAGAAGGGGGTCCTTAAATTACCCATACTGGAGTTGTGTATTATGCCAAAACCATTTTGCTGTGGAAATGGTTTCTGTGAGTTGTACTCCAAAACCATTAGATGTACTTAATAGTTTTTTTCAGAGTGTTGATTTGGTTCAATGACAGTCACAAATGTCTTTATTATAGTATGTAAATGTCCTTATTATAGTATGTTTTGTTTAAAAATTATGCCAAAACCATTAGATGTATTTATTTAATGGTTTTCTTTGATGCATCAAGTGAAAAAAACTAAGGACCTAGATCC
>Ga0315915_1009729_pt1 | contig 10840 bp, 7 predicted proteins | sample MpolbnodulesMG_FD_207738 | JGI IMG/M metagenome (GOLD analysis project Ga0315915, IMG submission 207738) | Medicago polymorpha root nodule microbial communities from Los Angeles, California, United States - branched nodules | ecosystem: Host-associated > Plants > Roots > Nodule | place: USA... | reverse complement strand
AGATTTGGAATAGTCTTGTTGCAGAAGGTTTAGGAGGAAAAAAAAAAATAGTTGAGAGGTGCAAGCAGTTTAACTCAAGCCGTATTGTCATTCGTGAGGATTCGCGAGGAATATTCTCGCGACACATAGTATTACTGTATATAAAAAATGAAATTGGAGGGAGTGTTAAACTTTAAACAAAGGAGAATATGGAAGAAATAACTATAAAAGCTATACTTTATTATCTTCCTTTCAGCTGAATGTGACATAAAATCATATTACATATATGTATATATCATAACAGGACCAAATGTCCGATCGTACATGACAAAATTTGCGTAACCAAAATTGAAGGGAACCCTGTGTTCATCCCTTGTCGAGGGAGTATAAACATTCTATGTCTAAAGAATAAAGGGTATAAGCACTTAGCAGTATTCAGAAACACTTCATATTCCAAGGCCATCCAGTGCAATTTGGCTGTCACACAATAACTTCAATTTCTGCACATTATTACACGGCATCAGGAGAATCAATTCTGCTATATATTTGCTTCAGTTTGATAAATATTTTAGCTTATAAATAAAAACTGATAAAAGAAACTAAAAAAATATCAGCAGCTACTTCAATCAAACTCTTCTTTCTACCCAAAAATCTCTGCCTATCAGGATTTACATGGCATTGTTCTCATAGGTCTAAATTACGGTTTGCAACAACAATTGCGGTCATAATATAATTTTTTTAGAGGTTTTAGTCTTGGATAGTAAAGATATAGAAGTCAACGATACAGTTGACTGACTTACTTGCAGCTCAAGCAACTAGCTTAAGAGTGATTAGTTACACTATAGTGCACGATAGCTTACTGTAGCTTATTGTATACTAGCACTTTGTCTATAAATACTTGCCGAAATCATTAATTCATCAATGAGAAAATTCATCTTCGTTCATCTTTTAACATTCTTAATACGTAGCATTAGCATTGCAACTGCAATTGCAGCCGTATCGGCCACATTTGCAGGAGAAAAAAAAAAAAAACTCTTCAAAACACAATAGTATAATGTGTAAAAGTAGAATCGCCATAGTAGTTCAAATGAACGTAATTAATCATGTTAATTGGGCCATACCAATTTCCTGGCAGTGTAAAAGGCAATCATTTAAGATGGATTGTTCATGAGGTGTCATCTCAATGGTAAAAGTTTGACTTTGTAACCTCAAGGGACGGAGTTCAAATCCCATAAGGTCATTAATAACAATTTCCACTTCCGCGGTTTAAAAAAAATCGTTTAAGATGGATCTAATTGAAAAGAAAGAAAAATTAAATAGCATAGAACAATGTAGAAGATGATCAACTAATAGAATCAGGACATTGTTCATATAAATGTTTGAATTATGAGAGTTATGTACTGTTCCTTGGGAGGAAATTGCAAAAAATGATGGGAGTTATTACCGTAAGATACATAGGAGGATCATCCATGGAAGTAGTGCCTAGGATTACTTCTCTTTTTAGTTTTGTTGTCAGTTTATGACAAACACGTAGCTGAAAATAAAAGTAATAATATCATAAGATGGGACTACAATTGCAACATCCCGAATATGGATGCAGAAGTACTTTATCAAATTTTACCTCAGATCGAGTAGCCCCGCCAATAATAAACACAAAGATCCGCTTTCCCATCTTCTTGAAATCAGAAGTCACGTTCTTTAATGTGGAGTCACTAAAGAAGATTGGAAAAGCTATTAGTTCAGGGCTAAAACTGTATCCGTTTGAAAGCATATTTCATTTATGTTAAAGAAGCAAAGTTGTGTTTAGGTAATAGTTCATGTCACCTTGAATATCCATCGTCAGAAGCACGAGACTTAGCCCAGTTGGCTGTTCGCCTAGATCTTATTGAATTAGGAGCGGTAGTCGGTGCTTGAGCAGTCTGAGTGCGTGTGCTGCTTCGAGCAGAGTTTCCTCTGGAAGCAGGAACTGGTTCATTTTTACATGCATAGTCGCTCTTTGGCAAATCACCCTTATTGAGATTTTCAATGACCTCCTGATAAAGGCAACACTATCTATGATTTACATTCATCATATACAATAATAACAGTATTCATTCATGCTATAATTAAACAACAATATTTCTTATGCAATTTCCTTAGCATGTTTAAATCAGATTCTTCTCATACAATTCCACAGCAAAAACTATTCTCATTAGGTATGGTTCATAATTTCATGATGACTTTGCATATGTTTACCGCCACTTAGCCCAATTAACCTAATACAATTTCATGTAGAGGAAAGATCTATTGGATCGCAAGTGTGACACACTGAACAAGTTAACTAATTTTGGGTTGAGCCTAACACAACCCCACGAAACTGGCTTGTGAGGTGAGGACTGTCCCTACTTATAAACACTTGTTCAAGCCATATCAGTTCCACTATGGGACTCTTAACAGTCAAAAAACTATATAATTTGTAACTTCTAAAATCTTATTAAATTAAACATGTAAATTACGAAAGATCCGGCATCTTTACTAAGCAAGGATAGGCAGATCAACCATCTTGCAAATGTCATTTACATTTTTTGCATTGTGAGAGCCAATGACTGGAAATGTCTTATTGTGGACTAACATTGCAGTATTTTTTTTTTTGAAGAGAGAAAATCACAATTTTTCCTGTACAAGGATCCACTATGTTTGGTTATTGAACCCCTATGTTATATTAGAAGAAATTGGTTTCTTTCTCTTCCTAATATTCATAAAATTTGAGAGAGAACTCAAATCCAAAGATAGCATTTTCACATGCAATAAAATTGGAAAATAAAGACTTGCATGATATTTAGTCGTACCTCTATAACAGGATAAAATCGAAATAGTGACCATGTTTCTTCCTCTTCGTCAGTATGATCTTTTCGTGCTGCTTGCGATGTCTATGCAAGAAAAAAAATTATAGTTAATTTGATGCAAAATAAAGCATTCATACAAGGGCGTGAAATAGAATGTTTTGTAATACAATACCATACCACCCCCAGCTTTAAATATCTAAAATCCTTAATGAAAGGGAGTCCATAAATCATATACTTTTATTTTTCTTTCTTAAGTATATAAGTCCGTAGTTAACATATTTCCTCCTTTTGACTTCTATCAGCATGAAATGAATATATATGTTTACCTTCTGGTTACTGAACTTTAGCGAGAAACCACCAGTAGCAGCAGCTGCCTTCTTTTTGGTTGATCCCGCCAGCAGTTGCATATTACTGACAACTTTCATGTCATCGGGTGATAGTTTTGCCAACTAGTTAGATAAACAAAACCATCAATGATGCTTGCTTACGATAAATTCTTTTTGAGTTATAGTATTAATATTCGTTGATAGATGCTGAATGCCTAAAAGATCAGACTGGACCTCAGAAATCAAACATATCAAGTAAGGTAACAATCAACCTACATTGTCCCGTATCTCAGAAGTCACAACATCCAAATTTGCTTATGAGGAAACTACAGATAAAGCGATCCAAACCCATATATACAAAGATAATTTACAAATGTGACATGAATATCTAGCAATTCAGAGCTTAGCACAGTCGCAAAAGTTTAATTCAGTCAATTTTACCTACCAACCTTCTAAAGAATATAAATCTGATCAGAATTTGAGCATCTTTACTTATTTTTGAGTTAGGAAAAGAAAGAATATCAGACATATTTTCAAATCATAAACCTAATAAAGAAACATAATTAGTAGAATTTATAAAACGTTTTAAGATTTATAGGAGTTGGTATCGACCTGCATTAGCTTTACACCTTTATCACCCTCAAACTTTTCAGGGTAGACAGTTGCATAGATCATCAACAGCCGCAACTTATATTCAGGAGACATATTCTGCACATGGAAAAATATTTTATACGGAAATTGTACATATTGTGTTGAGATGTATATTATATTGCTTAATCAGACATATGGATTCAGTACAAGACCTGCTTTGTTCTTAAAAAGTTAATAACGTCCTTGGCTGCAGCATCCCCAAAAACAAGATCTTGCTCCAACTGTCCAAGCTCTCGAAGGTCGTTTTCTCTGATGATTGTGTTGATCTTTCCGGCTATCTACTTTGAATTAATCATGCAGAGTGGTCAGAATCGACATACGTTTCATTTGTTTTGTTAGGAACCTTATTAGCTTATAAGAGTTGTATGTTACAGATGTTTGCTACTCTTAGCGAGCACGACTTATAAAAAATTATGCAATTTCTGTCCTCTTACATTCCATTGTCATTATTCTTATTTCTTAAGCTGCAATCAAATACTCTTCCTCGATAACTATAAAGAAAAAAAATTAAAAGGTAACAGAATCAAGATGGAAAAACTCAATCACCTCTACATGGAGTGAAATCTTTTCCACTTGCTCAGTGTATTGGGGCAAAGCTTGAACCATTTTTTGCAAGTCTCGTGTAGATAATTCACTACCATCTCTGCAAAGTATCAAATTTATAGGTCAAAAAAGTGTTTATCCCACTGTAAAGAAGTGCATTGATCACCATTTTTGTTTAGAAAAATCTCAACAAAACAGTAACCTGTGTGGAGAAAGCTTGAGACGGACGATAAATCTTTCCTTTCGTATGTAATTAATCTTAGTATAGTTTCCAATTTTCACTCTACGGGTAATTAGTTAGGTTCGGGTTCAATCTATTTACATTAATCAGAGAAATTCGAACGTGAGTATTCTTGTTAGAAGAATACTAATTTTATGTAAAGCATGGCTAAGGGTGCCAGTGAGTACCTTCCGCTTTGATGGATTTGTGCTGCTTTGTTCTTTGATACAAAGTTGGTAAACTTGTCATGCAATCTTTCACTGGCCTGGAATTTAAGTTGGTAAAAGAGCATTGAGATTTGATTCAAGACAAATAAAATGATTGCAGATAAAGAGTGAATAAGACGTACATCTGCTATATGTGAATGGCGAAGCTCAAGCCAGACTGCATCATGTTCTTCTAGAAGGACCTCCTTTTTCTCAGGTGAACCCCCTGTTTTGCTGGCAACCTAAAGTGATTGCTAATTCAATCAAGAGTGGCAAATTGTGAAAAACTTGTCTACAAGATAAGTGGAGGAAAGAAGAGCCTCATACCTCATGTATATATTTGTTTCCATCCATATCCAACAAATCGTGGATCATAGCATCATAGGTCCATTCATGAATTACAGGAGCAACCTGTAGTGCAGATTCATCGGTTATCAAAAGCGAGATATAACATGAAAGATTCACAGTGAAAAGAAATATTTTTAACCTGATCAATGGATCTATCAACAATGATCAGGTCGCATGTTTCACTCTGTGGAAAGTTGGGAATGGTAGATTTATATTTGGAAACCATGTCCCAAACCGCATCAGCAAGCTTGGTAGGAACTAGTTGACGACTTGCTGTTGGGTCCGACTCGTCACTTTCCTTTGCCGAACGATACCACACATTCGGTAACTCCTAATGAGATAGAGATATTAAGATAACATCTTTCCGAATATAGAACAAAGTATATCACATTAAAATATGCAAAAGGAAAATTGGAGAAAAGGAATACATGACACAATGTAAACAATACTCCCTCCGGTCTCGAATATACGCAAAATAAAGTCAAACAAAGTTGATATATCTAGTTGAACTTTTTAACTAGATACATCAACTTTGTTTGAATTTTTTTTTTTTGCTTATATTTGAGACCAGAGTGGTACGACTTTAACCATCTATTTGTCTCTTTAAATTGGGCAAGAAAAGCAGTCCATTAAAACCTTGATCCGAGTTAAAATTACAAATATAAAACATGAGGTGAAGAAGCAGTGAAGTAATACCTTTAACGAAGCAAAAACTGTAGCCATTCGAATTGCCATATTATTCAAGCAGGTATTGAATCTACGAATGTTATCAGCATTGCCATAAAGTTCTTGCAGAGCTGTTTCTTGATCAGTGATAAACCCCTAGACAATATATATTTCAGAACACAAATCAATGTTTTCTCTCATTCAAACATTTTGTAAAAAGCTCAAGGTGATTCTTAGCTTAAAAATATATACAAAAACAAGTGTAACCATACTTGAAGCAGAGTAGCTGGTTAATACAATGGCGTTTATAAAAGATGGATAGTTAATTTTCGATATCACTTCAGTGATATCCAAGGGTTTTAGGAGAAACATGTGCTCAGAGTTTTATTTTTGGTAAAAGAATGTGCGACAATTCTTTTACCACCAGCTAGAAACCAAATTGCATGATTGGCTAAGGTCATTAAGGAATCAATGCTTTCTCACTTATTCAACCCATCTAATTATTGTTCAAAAGAAACCTTTGATTCTTTCTGTTCATCAGTTCTGTACAAAACTAAGTAAAGATAATCATAACATGATAAAAGCTAAAAAAGATATTTTTCATACAGGAAAAAACAAGAACAAAAGCAGTCATTAGCTGTTTATCGCTAGCTCAAACAATATAATAATGTTGGGCACCAGAAGAGCAGAAATAATGTATTCTATGACTTTATTGTTCAAATATCCATAGTTCTGTATTTTTTATTAAGTTGTTAAAAGTATTATATAATGCTCATGTCATGTCAATTATGAACTTTGAAAAGTTAAAAGGCAATAAAACCTTGGGATCATATGACAAAGTCATGCTTATAGAATGTCCTCTCGTAAATCAATAAACTCATCCAGATAGTCTTTTCCAGAAACATGAATACATTGCAAGAAGCATGAAATAGTTTTATCATTATATACCTGGCTATCTATTGGAAAGTATTCCAAATTCATCTGCAAAATAAAGCCAAAAGTAATTTCAGTCAAAAACAATTTGACAATGATCCCTTGCTCATAAATACTAGATAGAAGGTTAAAACAAATCCCGACCTCTCTCAATGCACCTATGCGAGGTAAGACACTTGTATCACACTTGATGTGGTTTATAAGTTCCTTGGGGATTGGTGAACTGAAAAATACATATGCTCTAAAAAGTAGCATAGGAACAAAGGACCAATCCAAAAAAGAAAAAAAGAAGAAACAATCAGTTTGATCCCAAACGTATAAAAGATGAAACAACACAATATTTGTGACAATCAAAAGCCTAGGCATACTTCTTGTATAGGGGCTCCCTTCCAGACATATCAGACAAGAACATGACCACACTGCATGCTAGCAAAAGATATGTTTAATATGGATAAAGTGTACAGGCGAAAAAAGGGAAGGAAAAAAAAACAAAAAAAATCAGTTGAAGATATACTTCTTGATGTTTTATTTTTATATCAATCGTTGACAATAAAATGGAAATTTCTAATTAAGAAATGAAATTACTTCTCTTTTGAAGGCTGGATGAAATAAACAGCATCCAATGATGGTAATGGTTGCCTTCTACGGAAAAGGTCTTCAACCACTGCAATTAGAAGTCTTGCATCAAATTTTTAACAGCATAAGCACAAAACTTGTAATGCCGAAATGTTAGCTCATTGAATATCAAGAGAAAATGTAAAACATCTCATTTATGGCCAATATTCAAAGATAAAATTAACTACCATCATGTGTAACATGATAATATAGGTAAATGAATGAGAAATATTGTTACAAATGATAATTTGTTTTTCTCTGGACATTTACAATAGCACACAGTCAGAGCAGATGGATTCTAAAAAAGAAATGCAGATAAATAAATAAACTAGAAAAGCCATATCCTTTTAGAGTTCTTACAAGAAACTTCTTGGTCTGTAATATCTGCCATTTTACATGAATGTGACATAACTTTCACCGTAACTTTGTCCATTATGAGCACCTATGAGAATCAGAAAAAATCGACAAACATCATCTGTCATTGCCAACTTGAATGAACTAAAGATGAAATACAAAGGTAAACCACATTTGAGAAGCCCAAAACATCCATACAAAATCCACACCTTCCATGCTTTCGAATCCCTCGATTTTGCTGATCTAAGCATTTCATATAATAATCCTATGAACATACAACCATGAAAAAATTAGGAAACAAGTCAAAAAGGCGAAAGCAATGCATTCATTTGGAAGTGCTTATGAAGATAAATCATGTCTATAAGCTCTTTTCAGCTTAATTTCATAAGTTTACCATAATAGATCATACATTACTTATGTGCGGCCATTCTTTTCATTCACTATTCCGTTGTAAAAGCAACTTATACATAAGTATTAGTACAATACAACAACCAAAAAGGTCAAAAAGGCCTCCTTAACTGGATTTTGTCTTCTATTTTGAACTAAGCGTAGGTTTGGTTGATCGCTGGGCAACCACCATCACGAGTTTAGAACTCTTTACGCGGATTTTTAAAAGCTCTGATGTATAGCTTCACGTCTACCGTGACTTTGGTGTTTTCCAAATGCATACTATAAGAGAGCACCAAAACACATTCTGAAAATTCGAAGCTATAAAATCTCATTTCTTTTGCTACATTCTATTATCAGAGAAACATATAGGTTCATTTTGTAGAATATCAAACGTATTAAAACTTAATAAAGGATGAGGGAAAAAAAATATGAATATTCACAACAACTTTATGAATTCTTTTTATTCAATTGACATATTCCAAAAGTTAATTTCTTAACCAATTGAAATAGTGATGGAGAACCGGAATATTCATTCTCCAGTGGAGGTGTTTCAATCTATGAAGTGCCAGACACCGAACACGACACTCTTACACACATAGATACCAGTAATAATTTTAAAAATAAATAAATAATTGAATGTAACTACAATGTATTGGTGTCGGCCTCCAACAACCGAACACACATTCAATTTGGAGTATCGGTTTTGACATGAACTATTTTTGTCATATCTCATCAAATGTGGGACCCTTAACACACACCCTCTCACCCAAGAGCGGACATTTGGAGCGTGATGCAGTGGTCCAATACCGGGCGGCTCAATGGATTGACATAGACTCAGATAACATCTTAGAATTTAGATTGGCCTAACTCAACCTTACAACCTTACAAACCGACTTTTAAGATGAAGATTACCCCACTTATAAACACATTTCACCTCTCATCTCTCATCGAACGTAAAACTCTTAACATGCTGCTTAGAATCTCAACATAATTGAACCTTTAGAGCCACATGAACGCTTGCATGTACATTTTTTTTCCCATTTTTCTATAAAAAAAACCATGTTTCTCGAGAAAGAAAAGGAAAACGAGGGAAAAAAAGAGAGAAAAGGATCTTACTATCACGGCTGATATGGCGAAAAGGCCTATAATCCGATCCACCACCGCCATAAGAGAATTCAGAATCCGATAGCGACATTGTTATTGTTGTTGCTGCAACAATTGAAGATTTGAGAATGGAAAATGGAGAGAGAAAAACGTTGGAAGATTTGAGGGAAGAAAAAAGAGTTTGAGAGAAAGTCGTTAATATTTTGCATGTCTGAGGACGTGTAATTTAGAACTAAACTTTCGGTTACGGTTTATGCTCTCCATGTCAAACACATTTCCCTTTTATATTACCTTCTAAACGATATCGTTTTCTTGCACAAACTTCCATTTTCGCCACATTGTCATTATAACTAGTGAGGCACGAACCTGTTATTTTTATCGCGTATGAATTATTTATGAAATATGGATTAAAATTATTTTGATTTTGATTAAAATCAAAAGTGTAGTTAATATGTAACCAAAAAAAGTTGTAGATAATAGATATTTTGCAATTTTATATTGTAATAAAATATATTTATCTTTTTCAATGATATCAACAATATAAAAAAATATAATATAAAGGTCAGCCAAGAACCTTGTGTTCTCTTTATATATACGGGGGCATACTCTCACATACAAAAGTCATTATCACGTGATATGCCCCTTATTTATATATATATATATATATATATATATATATTAAAATCAAACTCTATGCAAAGGAGTTAATTTTCTTTCGATTTAACAATGCCTACTAGAAACACATGGCAACGTAGAAAGAACGATGGATGAACCTCACTTAGATTAATACATTTTCCCTTTTCACGCACTTGTGCCCTTGTCTTTCTTTATCAATTTTTTCTTTTCTTTTTTACATTATTCAAAAACCTAGATGTGTCTTTGATTCACGGCTAAACACATGTATGTTTAAACCTATCAACTTATAACCTTCTCAAGGATCTAACTCAAGTATTAGATTTGATCTATTAAATTTATTTGTTGGACTGAAACATTTTTAATCAACAAATTGGCACGTTCAGTTGGACATTAGTTTGAGATAGTTTGTGTCAAATTTTAGTTATTAGAAACATATACCAAAAAAAATGTATAACATGTCAAGTCTTAGATTGATCCATTTAGTATCATGTTTTCAACACTTTTCAAAGCATTGTTAACGTTACTGCATGGTAATCATGACTTAATACATTTAATGTACTTAACTATGCTATTAACAAAGTAAGGGTAAAATTGAAAAGGACGAGTTTTTTTTAGGGCTAATAGATGTTTCCTCCCTTTCATTTGAGTGAATTTTGGTTTACCATGTAATTATTATTATTTTTTTTTTTTAGATTCTCCTTTATTTTTCAAGATTTTTTGATTTTATACCTTCAAGCAGTTGACTGTGTGCAACGTCTTATTATATATATTTTTTTAGATTATCCTTTATAGTTTCAAGATTTTTTGATTTTATACCGTCAAGCAGTTGACTCTGTGCAACGTCTTACGTGACATGCTGAGTTTGCTAATTAATTTTGGTTTTTTATATTTTTTTCAACCGGAACAAAACAATTATTTAAAAAAAAAATTGATAGCGGCCATGAAACTCAAACCCATATAAACGCAGCAACAACAACACAGTAAATTCTAGTTATACTTTTGCGCTCTTTATAACCCATGAAAATGTAGCACCAAACAACACAA
>Ga0315915_1009726_pt1 | contig 10842 bp, 7 predicted proteins | sample MpolbnodulesMG_FD_207738 | JGI IMG/M metagenome (GOLD analysis project Ga0315915, IMG submission 207738) | Medicago polymorpha root nodule microbial communities from Los Angeles, California, United States - branched nodules | ecosystem: Host-associated > Plants > Roots > Nodule | place: USA... | reverse complement strand
TCATATTTCATTATATTGGTACTGACAATGTTACTTCTCAAAATCTATTGACCCTATGATTATGAAATATGTTTGAACACATGCATAATTTTTTTACAATAATACTCTCTCCGGTTCTATTTATAAAAAACTTTTAGGTCAATAAAACATGATGTATTTGGTTAAGAATTTGGATCGAATATATCGACTTTTATTGACCAAAACGTCTTTTATAAATAAGATCGGAGGGAGTAGTTACCATACTCGAAAATTGTTGATATACAAATGACATGGTACCTTTTTCTTCCATTTGTGTATTCTCTGTCCAACGGCAATCAATGAGATATATGGCAACTTTTTCACCAGTCATTACATGCTCTGCTAACCTCACCTTGCCAAAGGACCAATTGTACAATGTCTTCACCAATTTATAATTTGTTAGACATATGTCTACACTTCCTCCAACACTGCTATTTGATCCGTCCATTTTCAAAATCTAGAGGAAATTTCAGGGAGGAAAAATTAATGCAAAATTAAACACATAAACATGGATGTACACATACAAAATAGATTTAAGACTTTCACAGACGCGTTTCTTTGCTGACTAGAGTAAATATTTAGCGAGTGTGACAGAATTAAGGAATAAAGTGATAAAATCGTAGATTATTTTATCCACGACTAATCATAAGATTTATTGTTCAAACAATTGTCGTTAAAAAAAATCAATGTGATTTGTCATGATAAGAGAACAAGAAATTTTTGTTATATGAATAAAGAACTCTTGTAACCATTTTTTTCATTAATATTTTACAATGTCAATCAATTAAAATGATGAAATCATTAGAAGTATTTCAATTTAATCATAACTACTTTGAAGTCACGTATACGATTGCTTATGATTTGTTGAGCATGTAGACGTTTTATAACAACAATCAAAATTAAACTCTTTCTGAATTAGTATTAGTTGTATTATGATTAATAATATGTATTTTAAAGAGAAAAACGAATTCCATTTAGCTTCTAAAAAAACTATAATTATAATTACTTTCATTCGTGAATAAAAAGTTGTTTTTATTATTGTGATCAAACAAAAAATGACTTTTGCTTTGTATAAAAAATAAAAATATTTACATAGATTGAAAAAAATGTTCTGTTCAAAAGATTAATCAAACAACTCAAAATTCTGCATACGAAGTTTCATATGGGAAAAATTAAATAAAATAAGTTTACAATTGAATCTGCTAATTTACTGAATGGTCAAACAGGCTAAATAAAATGGTCAATTTCTTGGGAAAGTCTAAAATGGATCATCAAATTTGAAGGTAAATCCTAGCCTAGAGTTCAAAAGTTTTGAAGGATTGCAGTTGCCTAAACATTATGATAAGAAATTAACATTAGAAATTAACAAAAGGGAAGGAACTAATATGAGTACAGTACCTGTAGAAGAAACTAATAATGATTGAGTTTGAGGAAACAGTGGGAAATTGGAAGAATCTACAAGTCAACCACACATAAATTCTTTTTTCAAGGGAACAACACATATACATATGCATATGATGATATAAAAATTAAATGAAGATAAAACAAAAACTAAAAAACAGCTATGTACTAACCCGTTTGTTAAACTTTTATATGTGATGGTCGAACCCGTTTGTGTGTATGAGTATAGGCTAATTCTTTTTTATTTCCTTTCACTTTGTATGTAAACTTTGAGGTCTTTGTTGACACACTTTGTGCTTACAAGGACTCTATGTTAGTGTTAATATATTTCATTTTTCTTTTAAAAAAAAAAAAAAAAACAGCCATGTACTAATTTTATTTTTGTGGTGAGCGGGGTTTGAACCCCGAACCTTGCATATATCATGCATTGTTTCTATCAACTGAGTTAAACTCACGGGTACATGAGATCATGCGACGAAAACAAAGAAAGTGGTAATTTCTTTTTTCTAATTGGTTTGCGTCTCTTTTCAGGTAACATGGACGTACCGTTGATTCTATCGACTCGTCATTGTTCATATTTATTTACTTTTCCACTTGTTATGTTGTTGTTGTTCTCATTCATCATGTTGGTTTTCTCATTCATCATTTGATTAAAACAAACTAAATCATACAGTTACAAGTTCTTTTGTTATAAAATTTGATTTCTTTTGTTTGCGTTGTTTTTGTAACCTTGTTAAACAAGTGCCATGAGTTTTCATACACCATTCTAAATGTCTCAACCATTTTAAAAGAAATTATATTCCTCTTTTCCATTACCTACCATTTCCTATAAAATCTGGACCATTTTTCAATTTATGTGTCACCGGGTCATGTTAATCTTCTCGTTTAACAACACTACATTAACAGTAACATACAGAATACAACTAAAAGAAAAAGGTATACAAACATCTAATCAGATCTCACAACAGTGTTATTGGCATGGAGATATGCTTGCTTAAGAACAACTCCAAATCTAAAAAAATTAGGCACTCTCACATGTTTTTTTCTTCAAGATAAAATGGTTTAATTTTTTTTATTTTTTTTGAAGGAATATAAAATGGTTTAATGATGTTGAATGGTGTGGTTAATTTATTCCATCACTAAATTTTCTTCATTGTTGTGGATGTGCCCAAATAATTTTATTTGTATTTGTATCTATGGAAGACTATCTCATTGGCATGTTAACAAAATACGCATAACATGTTAAAATATGTAAAATATTTTAACCCTGGCAAATAAATTTTTTCTCCAAAGACATCCATCCATCCATACACAAACTTCTAAATCGAACCAAATACATGATGAATACAAACTTGTCGATCTTAAAATATTTACAAATCACAACCAAAAAAGCATTCTACCAATAAGTTTTTTTTATTTAAAAGAAAAACAATAATAAAAGTAACAAATATGATCAGTTATTTTACACAAGCATACCAGCAATGTAATGCAAGGCGAGTGGGGAGAAAAAGCTAATCTGCAAGCTCATGTTCGACGCAGATTAAGCAAACAACCCCACAGCTTCCGGGTAATAAATTGTCAGTTACAACATTAGGTTCAATGCCATAAATATGTCTAATGAGGAATATTTCTTCAAATAAATTCCCAGAGATTTCACAGGATTGAAAAACACAATTCACTGTGAAAAGGGGAGTGAATACCAATTATAGGATTGCCCCATAATCATGATCAACCGATGAAAAACTGGAGGTATACTAGAAAGTACAAATATAAGTTCAGCCCATACTGGAAGGAAAATTATATGTACAACATAAGCTTATTCACATCAAGTCCCTCATGCGAGTGCACTATATTTGCACTACAGGACACGAAGCTGCGCAAGGAAGGCAGCACAGAGATCCAGGAAAAGAAACTGGGGTCCCTCAAGCCTTTGAAGATCAAGCAGATATTTCTCCTGAGTTTTGTACAGCTGTAAAAGATATTAACAGAGGTTTGAGAATGTTCATGAAAAAAAGTACAGATAACTTGGTCATCAAAAAGAGAATATCAATCTTCAGACATAAAAGTAAAGCTATGAAGTGTGTAATTGTTTTCCTGTTAGCATTATAATTCGCAAGCTTGTAAACAGAGAAGCGATAACTAACTATGAAGCATTGACACATACACTGAATATGACACATAACACTAACACGTAAGTACCAATAAGAATTTAAAAATGAAAGTGATAGAATTCAACTCCGACACAAGTTGGACACCAAACACACTTTTAATATAAAGTACCGGTGCTACGTAGACAACTAGTTCGTTGGACACCAGACACACTATCAATATAAAGTACCGGTGCTACATGGACAACTAATTCAATCCTGGCTAAATGCGAGTTGGCCTCTTTTCTAATAGATTCCAAAACACAATATTTCTATAAGAAATTATTTGATTGCATGCCAAAAGAACCAAAATATAGCAACAGCCAACAATGACTTAAGCATGTCAATCAAATTGTCTAGTACTATAAAATAGGAGGTTGGAGGAAGAATTTTTTTTTTTAAGACCCTTCAACTTGGGGTTCAAACTACTAATGTTTAGCAAAGGGTTCTTGATGTTCATGTAAATCAATGAATGACAATGAAAAAGTTAATACCACACCAGTAATTAAACAATTCGTTTAAATCGAAATGCAACATAGATTAGGGTTTATCGGGATAACTACCTGCAGTTCAAACTTGACTACAGTTGTCTTAGGAACAACTTCGTTCTCAATAATGCTGTCATTTCCTCCATGATGACCAGGGATGCCGACGGCCCATCTGCACTTCATGTTATAGGGTCCAATTTTTTTCCAACAGACATTCAGTTCTTGCAGAGCTTTAAGGACCTCGGTCATTATTTCACGAGGCTGGGCTCGAGACTGTCACATATCAACAAAAAGAACCAACAGCTTAAAGACATCAGTTACAGGTAACTATTAAAACAGGTACATCAAAACATAAAAAATTTCAGATAACAACTATTGTTAATGACAGCAGATTAATACCAATAATGTCATGTGTTTACACCCAATGTGAAAAAAAGGAAGCACATAAGTAACACCTTCAATCAATAAATTTGATAATTCACTCTCTAAAGTGGCACAGAAACAGTTGAAACAATCACAAACATCCAATAATTATTTCATTAAAAGCCACGAATTGTTGCTCGTGATGGTGGAGTGAATTAAAGATGCCAAGCAAAATAAACGGTTACAGAATTCGGTTTCGACATAAAAAAACCAAACAAGTAAATGCTGCACCTGAAGCCCAAGGGCCCATTTTCTCTCAGCAGGGAACTGTTGCCTCATTCCTACTCCTTGGTAATCCATATATCCTGGAAAGCGGTGTCCAACGACTGGAGAAGCAACTTCACCGGAGTGGATACGGTTCAAACCAGAATCCTGAGCAGTCATATCATAAAACCAAAATTATAGACCTTTGCATAATCCTGTTCTAAAAAGATATGGAGAACGAAATAAAATATCAAGAATAGGAAACCTAAAATTTCCATGGTAAAAAACTACATAAACAACTATGATCAAGCTAAATATAAGTTTTACACGCACAATTTACATGTGGGGATATTATTTAGAGTATACAAGCAATTTTGAGACTACTGCATATTTCACACAGGGATATAATTTAGAAGTAAGTTAAACATGCGTCGTATCAACTATAAGGAATAAGACAAATGACTGAATACAGACAACTAATGAAATTGTTAAGTAATTGAAGAGAAAACAAACTGACCATTGTCTCTTGAAACTCAGCTCCGAGATAGCCAGTGGAGACACGATAACGGTTGTCCAATAACAAATAGTAAGTCACAGTACCCTGAAATAAATTGATGCAAGTAATAAGAAGCAATCTGGCAGGCACGTAAGTATGTGTCTATGTGAAAATGAATGGGACAAACCTCATTTTGTACCCTGTTCTTAAGGGACTCAACCAATGGTTCCCTAGCAAATCCCCTATTAACCACCTCCTGAAGAATCTCCTCGTCAATCTGCAAAATCACGACATTGGTTGAAAAAATTTAGGACTCATTAACACAAGCACCATATTGTATGCAACACATGTAATTATGAGCTTCAAAAACAAGCAAAACCAATTGCAATTCTAGTGTGCCGCAGAAATGCAAAAAGAAAGCAGAACCCATAAAAAAAAACACAAACCTTTTTGGCCTGTTGTAGTGTATCTGGTGGTGGCACAGCCAAATATCGAGGCAGATGAAGTTGGAACCATGGGTGTTGGCGTATCTCAGGTATGGTCATCCTTTTCATGGGATCCACCACAAGCAGCCTTGGTATCAAATCTCTGGCACCAGGAGATAGATGACTAGGAAGAGTATATATCCCACCCTATAACAAATGAGAAGAGGACTACTTCAGAAGCAAAATAAAAACTATTTCTAAAGAGCATCATTGAAGAGATAAATAATAAACCTGATTTGTGTGATGGGGTTCTTAAAAAAAGCCATCCAATGGGTTAATTCAAAGTTATTATTAATGGTGCACTTTAAAACATAAAACTGAACTATGTTACATAATGAAATATCTACAGCAATATAGATCATGCATCAGAGCTCGGACAGAAAAGAATCGTGAGATTGTGTAATGAAATTAGTGCGAAATCGATGGATGAGAAGAATGGTATAAGTTCCACATCGATAGATGAGTAGAATGGTATAAGTTCCACAATCTTGATAGGTTCAAGAAAGAAACTGGCAAAAACTTTGGCATATTTCCCCAATTTTTCTTCTGTGTGGAGCATGTCTCCTTTTATCATAAGAGCAGAGAGGATGATGAAGACTCCCCTTTCATCAGTAATGAAGAAAACCAAAATTGAAAGAAAAAAAATGCATATAAAAAAATCAATCTTCTAACTCAGAAATGAAGAAAACCAAATAATAAATTAAAATACTTTGTAAACAAACACTAGACTGGACTGGACAAGGCAAGGCAAGGCAAGACTGATGCAAACATAGCATAAGTATTCAAAATTGATGGAGAAATTCATAGATGATAAGATAATTTCAGAACTCGGCAGAGTATAACAAGTTCAAAATTGATGGAGATATTGACAAATCAAAAGGTTCAAAATTACTAAAGACTGAAGAATGGTGGGAGTGGGTTCCTCTAGTGGGAGATGGATTCAGCTTGGTAAAGTTTTTTACCTAACAAAGTTGGGTTCTTTCACCTCAATGACCTCTTGGGCTCATTGCAAACTGGCAACAATGGATCTGTCTGTGTTTTCTAGTTCTGATTTTGTTATGGGGTTGAGACTCAATATACCATGACTCACCTCCCTTGCAGATGGGTATATGGTGGGATTTTAGATGTATCTCTGGAGTTGAGTGCTGCAATTTGGAGGTTAATGTTTATTGTCTAATTCATGAGGATAGAAAAAAGGTGTACTGTGGAGCCTTATCAATGACACAGCTGTTGCATCATGGGCTTTTGTAAGACACTAAACTATTGTAATTGGGGTTTTGTAAAATGATAACTGTTGTCATTTTAGGAATGCCTCAAGAAAATAAACAGCCTAGGGTGGTTATTTTCAAACCTCCTCAAACATGCGAGTCAATAAGGGTGTCTTTGATATGACTGTAAGAGAGAAATAGAGAAGAGAGTGAAAGAAGAGAAATAGTGATTTTCTCTTTTCTCAGTTAGAAGAGAAATAGAGAAGAGAGAAGTAAAGCTGATGGGGCCCACTTCTTTTTACAATATTGGAAAGCATGTACGACCTAATTTGAAAATACAATTCATATTAAATGCAAATAATTTTAGTAATTATGTATGAAATTATGAAAATGCATGTTATTTACTAAATTTGTATGTTATTGACAACAATAAGTTGATAAGTATTCCATAATAGGAGATTCTATTTTTATAAACGTAACGTAAAATATTATTAATGTGAATACAGAAAGAAAAAAATATATATTTATATAAACATGTCTAAAAATACAACAATTAGTTGATAACTATTCCATAATAGAAGATGATATTTTTATACAAATAAAAATATTATCAATGTGACTACATAAAGAATCAATATATTTATATAAAGATATCTTAAAAAACAAATATCCCTTACAAGGAAATAATTAATAGAAAAAATTATACTAATAAATTAAGTAATTTAATTTGATGAGAAATAAAATTTATACAATGTGCCTGTCAGAAAAATTTATACAATGTGAAATTGTGTATACAGTTTGAAAATTATTTTACTAACCATGGCACTTGATGGTTCTTTACCAAACAAAGGAACAAAAAACAACCGACTATTTTTTGTCAAATAAAAAAAAAACAACAAATCTTTTGATGTGTAGAGTCGATTTGTGGCATCGTACAGTTCTATCATCTCTAAGATAATTCGCAAATTTGATGATTATTTTATTAACCATGGCACTGATGGTTCTTTAACTCCCACATGTTTTCCTTTTGTCCATCTTCATCTGTGGCAACTGATCTCAATTAGTTTAATACAATTATTGTTTTCGTTGGTGTTGTTGTTAATATGTGATAGACTTGGCTCATTGAGGATTATTTGTTCTAACAACAGTTAATAATGTACTAGTAATATACTGATTCAATGTTTAACCTCGTGTTGTTTCTCAAAACAGACTTATCTATGCAACAGGGGATGAGTTAAGCCCAAACCCAAAATCCAATCAATATGACATGGCAGTGGTGGGTAATAAAATCTACTGGTCCTTGCAAACTCACAAAACAGAGGAAAAACAAAAAGAAATTATACCTTTATTTTTTTGAAGAGGTTGGGAATATTTTCATCATCAAAAGGTAGAGTGCCACAGAGAAGTGCATATAAAATTACACCACAGCTCCAAACATCTACTTCAGGTCCAGCATATAATTTCCCAGAGATAACCTACAAAAAATAACAGTTTGACCAAGAACTGAGAATCATAGGAGGAAGAAAATGTAGATTATCAAAATGAACATCAACAATAGTAACTTGTTGAATTAAAATTTAAAATCCATAGACGTACAAACCTCGGGAGCTGCATAGTTAGGGCTTCCACAACTTGTCTTAAGAAAGTGACCATCACGCATGATGTTGCTCAGGCCAAAATCAGCAATTTTGACACTCCATTTTGAGTCCAAAAGTAAATTCTCAGGCTTCAAGTCTCTATGAACTACCATATTCCTGTGACAGTACTCCACACCAGAGATTATCTGCATTCAAAGTAGAAGTTTGATTAAATACGCCATGACAAGTATAAGCTTCTCAAGTACGCAAAAAAAGTATATATACCTGCTGGAAAAAACTGCGGGCTTCATCTTCTTGTAGCCTGCCCTTTTCTACAATGTAATCAAAGAGCTCTCCGGATTTCACATACTCCATCACAACATAAATGTCTGTTGGGGTTTCCACAACCTCATAAAGGCGTATGATGTGATGGTGCATGAACAATCTTAAAATCTTAATTTCTCTTCGCACTACAACAGATTGAAGAAAAAAATTATTGTAAGCATATTTAATCAATTAAGACTTGGCTGAAGCAAAAACACAGAATTTGAAAACTACAGCGTAAGAAAATCAATTATCAATCTCCAAAAACACACACAATATGTTTTTGAACCTAAAAATAAAAAATTACAGAAAAATAATGGAAAAAACTATAAACAATTAAAATCAAGTCCTGCAATTTTATAGAGTATGAGTCATAGTTATGCAAGGGATCCATACCCTTTTCTTCCATTTCCATATTTTTTATCTTCCGGCGATTGAGAATCTTAATGGCAACTTTGTGCCCAGTCAATACATGCTCCGCAATTTTTACTTTGCCAAAGGAGCCAATTCCAAGTGTTTTCCCCATTTTATAGTTCCGTAGAAATGCATTCACATTTCCACCACCAGGTCCAGCTGATCCATCCATTGTCAAAATCTAGAGGAAAATTCAGAAAGAAACAATATGAAACTCAGACTCAGAAGCATATGAAAATGGATACACGCGTAAAATACAGATTGGAGCCATCATTGGATATGAAATCTAATACATAAATGAGAGGATCATATGCAAAGTGATTAAAAGATGGCAACAAATCTGATTGGTGTCGACAGCATAATTTTCCTCTAATAAGTGATGAGCTCTAATCGTGTTTTAAAACACATTTAATGATTTACTTTATTCAATATTTTAACTTTATACAAAATTGTAAACACAATAGAAGAGTTAACAAAAAAGAAGAAATACACGCATCATATACGCCAAAGAGCGAATCTAAAGCACCAAGGTAACACGTCGAGGCGTTGTCCCTTTAAGTTAGGTGCATGCCCATGGGACCTTTGGCAAGCGTTACTAGTTCAAGCAAGGCATAATTTTCTTAATTGGCACCTGATAAAGGACCACCATTCTAATTTGCTAGTTTTGATTCTAATAAGGTAAAACAATCCAGCTGACCGTTAAAAAAACAAACAAACTGTAAGGTCTTTGGCACTTTTCTTCAATTCGATATACAAATTATCAGCATCTCTCGCATAAATACCACAAAAACCCACTAGGGTTTTGACTTTAAATCCACGTTTAGTTGGTGTACAAAATTCTACCTACCAATATAATACAATGGAAGAGCTAACAGAAACGAGGAAACCGACACATCAAATACACCAAAGAGCAATTCTAACGCATGAAGGTAACGCACCGAGCTATTGTCCCTTTAGGGTAGGTGCATGTCCGTGGGACCTTTGGCAAGCGTTACTAGTTCAAGCAAGGTATTCCTTATAACCACGTCCTAATTTGCTCATTTTTTATTCTAATAAGGTAAAACAGCCCCGCCAACCGTTAAAAAAATTATGAAACAAACTGGTACGTCTTTGGCGCCTTTCTTCAGTTATAGATACAAATCATTAGCACCTCTCGCAATAATACCCCCCAAAAACCCTCGAAGGTTTTGACCATTAATCCACCTTTAACCACACCATACTCCCCTCTTCTCAAAAACCTTCACCTTAGATAAAAAAAAAAAAAAACCATATTTTTTCCCTTCCACTACACTTGCAACAAATTTTCACTCAATAACATGAACCCTCCTCAATCACCATATTCTTTTACTTCTCAAAAACCATCATCTCATACAATTACCTCAATTTCTTTCAATTTTCTACACTAACCTTAACAAAATTCAGTGATTTTTTTCCATCTACAATAACACAATTAACAATAAACACATTTCAATTAATAATAATTGAGTAAAAAACTTCAGAAGCTAGAATTGAACGAATTCAAATCGAAAAAAAAAAAATCAAATCATAAAAATCAAATCTTTGCACGATAAATTCAGAAATTCATTAACGAAGCAATCCAGATTCAAAAATCAACGAATCAAAGCGAATAACAAATTCACGAAAAGCGGAAAGAGAG
>Ga0315915_1009721_pt1 | contig 10844 bp, 4 predicted proteins | sample MpolbnodulesMG_FD_207738 | JGI IMG/M metagenome (GOLD analysis project Ga0315915, IMG submission 207738) | Medicago polymorpha root nodule microbial communities from Los Angeles, California, United States - branched nodules | ecosystem: Host-associated > Plants > Roots > Nodule | place: USA... | reverse complement strand
CTATTTAATTCATGTGCTCAGCTTCTGTTGGACAATGCCTCAACCATTCCAAACCTCTTATCTAATACAAACTGTGTCAGTGTTTGAAGATTAGTCATTTTTCTTATTCCACTTAGATGTCTAAGATCTTTGAGCAACTCTTTCAAGCTAGAACAACCATTGAGTAAAAGAGTTTGCAAGTTAATGATATATGATATATTGTCTCGGATTTCAATTATAAACAAAAGTTCACTGTTTAGACACATTCAAATTAATAACTAATGTATTTGGTTTTAATTATAGAGTAAATACTTAAATTATTAAATAAATCTAAAAAATGAACTTTGTTTATAATTAAAACCGGAAGGAAGGGGTACTAATATATTAGGAAGATATCATTAGGCCAAAGTTTTTTTTTTTTTTTTACAAAAGAAAAAGTGATAATTCAGGAAATCATGCTTGTTTATTTCTTTATAGATAATAACGCCAAACTATATAGAAAAAGCAATATCAATAATTATTTTAGAAACATTAATTGATGATCGATATACAAAAGCATCTTACTAGCAAAAGCAAGCAACAATAATTGATGACTGATATACCAAAACTAGAAAAAGCAAGGAACAATAATTGATGATAGACATACAAAAACATCATCTTACTGGAGAAACAATGATAAATCTTGGACACAACCCCAAATCTACGTATCTATTATTAATATTTATTAAATTAAACTTCAAACTATTTTGTTTACACCTCATCATCTAACATGCCATGTAATTTGATTTTGTTTTGTTTTCAGTAAGTTTAGGTACATTTATACATAATGAAAAAGTCTAATATATAGTCACAACCCCCGAGAAAAAAGATTTAGACACATTTACATAAAATGAAAAAATAAAAATAAAAATAAACCAGTCACATCAATTAATGTCATTTAATTTTATTTTCATTTAAATTTTTCTATGTTTTGTGAGTGTGTCTAAATCATTTTAATTTAGGGTTGTGCCCTTATAAGACTTTCTCATGCCTAAGATGGACACATTAACTACACAATAAACTGTTCTTAATAAGAGAAAAAAAATGTTTTTATATATAGGGACAGAGGGAGTTGGAAGGACAAAAAATTAACTTTTTTTTAAATAAATAAAATAACAATAGTCATTAAAAAATCATGAATACAAGCGGATGTATGGGGTTCGAACCCTAATTACAATTTCAGTGTATTTGTCAGTTGAGCTATGACTTGTGGACAAAGAAGTTTTCACATGAACCATATATATTGCATATTGGCATATCCAAATCTTATATATAAAAGTTTTTAGTCTCTTAAACAACTTTTTGGAGTCAGGAGGAACCCTTTATTGTATGGAACCCTAAAGGATGGACGGCCCTTTAGTGTAATGCACGCACAATCTATAGGGTGATTGAGGAGCAACGTGACCTAGGGGGGACATTAGATGCCACCGAACTATCTGCTTAAATCAGAACCCTTATTCCATGACTAACGAAAAAATTAGTATACAATATGACCCCGCGTGATTGAATCTTATAAATATTTTCCCATGCATGAATTTGGTCAAAGTTTGTGCAATTCGAACGAAAAATATTGCATTATCCAGCATTTCTCTTGATAATAAATGGGGAGGTACAATGATTGTTATTATTTTCAGTGGTGCTTTAAGAAAGAGAAGTCGATTCCACAAAATCCAGATGAAACAAATTGTCTCTCCAAGACAATCATAGTATTTCAAAAACAAAAACTAATCACCTAATTTATTACAGAACATGCTTCATTAAAGGATTCACATATTGCTGATTTTCTTCATGCAACCCTCGTGCACCTGTTCCATCAGAAAAAGTAAACTGTTATTTCATCTTAATATTAAAATAGTGTTACAAACATATGATACATTTCCCTTATATTTATGGTATTTCTGTCAACAATCTTTTGTTATTGATGATATGCTTTGTGAGTGACTAAGAATGAAATTTAAAGGCAATTATCTCCGACAAAAAGCACGTGTATATTCGGGTCTCAGGAGCAATAATTAGTATCAAACCACGATGATAGATAGCATGTATAACAAGACATACAACCAAGAAAGACACAACCCATACACTGGATAAGGTTTGCTCGCAGGTCGACTGCTATTGGTATCATACCAAAGCATGGATGCTAATGTACATGATTATTTATGCAGACCATCTTGATCATTTCTAAGCAATTGATAAGTAACTAAAATGAAGGGTTGATTCAATAGTTGCTGCATACGCTATCACAGTTTAGGAGGCAATATGTGTTTACATGCGGTGGTTACTGTTTAGTATTATTAATAGATCGGTAGGAGGAGACTCCTTGTTATGGGGAAACCCTCTTTTGTAGAAGGATTTAGCTATGCAAAAAGAGCTAGTTAATGGAGGCTGCCTTGCAGAATGTTCCAACGATATAAAAAATAATCAAGCACGTGATCAAGGGCATTTTGATTTTCATTTCAGTCAACCTTGAAGATGAGTTTGAACAAACCGCTATTTTCCATGATCCACAATTGACAACATTTGTTTATTTTCAAAACAAAATGGTTTTTGATCGATCCCACTACACTCAATTGACTCATGCAACTAATTCCCCCAAATAAAACAAAGCTTCGCTGTAATTTCTATATTGCTTTTGCACCACTTACTATCATGGGAAAGCCATGTGATTGTATCAAACCACATGATTGTAACAAAGCTTGGCTGTAATTTCTATATTGATCCCAATATACTCAATTGACTCATGCAACTAATTATCATGGGGAAGCCATGTGATTGTCACATTCTGAGAGAACGTTGAATATAAATACTTTTTATTGAGAAAATACATCCCAAGACATAATTGGCCCTTGCTCAACTGAAAATCTCCTTCATAAAGAATGACCTGCTACTATGAGTTAATGTTTCAAATTATTTTTAATAACTTCCATAAGTCAAGAATTCCCAAAAAAATCTCTTAAATTATTACATATACACAACCTGATAAGATATTGCCAACCTTATACCATACAGGCACTAATTATAGAATGACTTTTGAATAATAATAGTAGGCTCAAACTTGAGACTAAAATCATGAGAGTATGCTCAAACTTTCGAGGAGCCAATGAAATATTATAATATCTCTTAAAGGATTCAATCTATATTCAATTACCATGAAAGTACAAATTGGTCCAATGGAGCACAATTCTTATATCTCAAGAGGGAAAATGAACTAAATTAGGATAGTTCAAAAGAGATTCAATCTTAATAAATAAATGCTTAAGAATCAATTGAATGATACAACAGTATATACCCAAAGAGAAAGAAACAGCTGTTTTTTAAATCAAACACTAAAAGATACATAACTATAAATCCTCAATTTCTTCCCCAAATACAAACTTGCAACCAAATTTAAGAATTGAATACATGAACATAGATACATCACATCTCAAAATGCTACTCTTCACCATTGTATAAAACACATGATAGACCAGAAAACAAATTCAAAAGCCAAATGGATATTCACAGAAACCATATAAGTCACACATTATTCAGGAAAATAAAACAGAAAGAAAGCAGTGGTAATAGTGATGAAAGAAACAACAACTTGAGATCAAGGATAACGTGACAGACCTGCCTACCTACCCAAACCAGCATTATGTAATTAAATCAAAGGAATTCAATGAAAAGATCTAACCATTATATGTAAAAAATAGCAACATTATGAGTAAATCAGTAATTTAGCTTGTTAATTGAATCTTTGAAATTATTAATATTCCAAAAGAAAGCTTGAAAATTAAATCTTCAACTTCAATCATATTAGTCTATTCATACCAGTCAATTTAATCCCTAAAATTAGCTAGACATATACTAATATGATTGAGAATTTTCAAATTCAGATATCATTTTGAAATTTGGTCATTCCAAGACCAAGTTGTAGGAGCCGACACAAAGGGTGTGTTTGATCTGCTAAAAGGTAAATACTAGACATAACAGCACAGGAAAAAAACTTTTATGGTATTGAACAATTTCTTTTGTCACAAATTGATTTTTGGTGGACAAAATGCAATTTCAGTATTTTTGACGGCTTGTACTTTGGAGTAAAAGTTGTGACATGGTTTAATGAGGGACAAGAATTTCAGTTTTTGTCATATCCCTTGCCCCGGTATGTCCTCTCTCTATAACAATTTTACAATCAAACACTATACAACTTGTCGGTGTTCTAGCCTGTCCTTATTTTTTTAGCAGATCGAACGCACCCAAACTTCAAACCCACTCGGAGACAATACTAAATGGCTTTTAGCAAAGTTTTAATCAGTAATAATTTCATAACCTAAATTAATGATTCATTCTAACAATTTTCATTGACTTATATAAATTATCTAGTATGAATCAACCCTTCTCCAACAATTAAATAAACAAACAAAAATAAATTCTGAAACACTGAAAAACTAAATGAATTATACAGAAAAATGAATATTGAAGGAATGATTTACCTAATTGGTGGTGGCGGGGGTTTGTTTTTGAGCGTAATTAGGAGGAGAGTAGACGAGAGCAGCCACCATAGCAGCTGGAAGCACACCGAATCTCGCCAACGCTGCCACTTTGGTAACAACTGCCTTTCCCTTCAAGAACGCCATAGCTGAAGCTTCTCAAACTCAGATCGATCGCGTTTTTGCGTTTTGATGGTTGAATAACGAATCATGAAGAAGATGAGTCAGAATTGTATTTTGTTTTACTGGACTTAAACTTGTACAAAGTAAACGGGTTACTTTTCGCACCCCCGTTGCTTCTTCTTCTTTTATTATTATTTTTTAAATAAGTGAAATCTCATTTAAAGTCTCTCATATTTTGTTGTGTTAACACTTTGATTCATAAGGAAGGTGACCCTAATAATCCCAAGTTCACCTAGAGAAAATTAATATATGGTTGATAATTGTTTCACCTAATAATCGAAAATACATTTATGTTTAGAGGCTCTCACAAAAACAAATACAAAAAAAAAAAAATAAATCAGAAAATACGCCAATAAAACCAATGAGAGAATTTACTTACCATTATTTTTTCGGTGAAGTCTCATTTAATCTCCCACCGCAAACTATGGAACCGAATATAGGCCATGTTTGAATAAACAACTTAATTTACAGCTTATAACGTAAGCTTTATCATGATCAAAATTTATGTATAAATTATAATGATATATAAGATAAATAAAATTATTTTTGTATAAGCTATAAGTTATTTTTATAGGTTATACTCAAGGGCTTATGAAATTAAGTTGAAAATAGTTTATCATCATGTCATATAATGTTTTAATATGTTTTCTTGAGTATTTTTGAAGAGGCGAGTAAACTTAAATGTTGACACAATTCTTAAGTTGTATTTCCCATCCTTCCTTCCATATTTGACACAATTCCTCTAACATTTGTAGGCTTATTACTAAGTTGTGGGAGAAATTTAAGTATCGTGGTAAAGTAAATTTAGATTGAATTTATGTGTAAAACTCTGTCACTCCTGCAAATAATTTTTTTTTTTGGATTGGAGTTGAATTGATTGACTTTTGTGGCAAGAAAGTAAAAGAAAAAATTAAGGCAACTTAATGCATTTTTGTGTATTTTAGAAAAAAGAAGGGGTTTGTCTAATATGTGCAACATTGCATATGTTAAAGTTACTAAAAATAGTAAATTTTTATTGAAAATAAATAATTATTTATTAAAAAGTTATGTATTTAATACAAAATATACAAGTTCCAATACAAAGTTACTATTTAAAACTTCTTAACATATGCAAATTTGCACATGATAGAAAAACCCAAAAAGAAATATGAAAAGAAATACTTTATTCATTTTAAATTATTTGTTATTCTAACAAAATATATATCTTAAATTATACGTTATTTTATAATATCAAATTAAACATTAATGTTTCATTTACCGACCAAATTCAATATTATTTTTTTTGTTGAAGGACCAAATTCAATATTTATTCTGAAATTAATTTAGAACTCAAAAAAAGAAAAAGAAAAAATAGCACTTTCCAAGTAGTCGGTGTTTGACTATAGAAACACGAGTATTCCGTGTTTTCATATACATCGAAAATGATTAGTGTTTTAAATAAGTCTTTTGTTATTTTCATAGTACTATCATTTTTAGTTGTTGAGTGTGAAACATACCATCACGTTTACTTAATTTTCTTAAAGTCAATTTCCACTTTCTATAACATTCATTACAGTGACAAAATTTTCAGATTCAGAGTGTTGTAGATACTGAAAAGACAAATACTAGAAAATATGGAGAAAGCAATTGAAAGACAAAGAGTTCTTCTTGAACATCTAAATCCAAATTCAGTTACTTCATCTCATCATTCCACTCATCTCTCTGTAAGTTTTACATGTTTTCTTATATACATTTCAAGTGATGTGTTGTATGTTTGATTATTATATTTATAGTAGTTGTTTTGTTTTTCACTTGCAGGCTTCATTTTGTTCTGCTGGACAAACAGGTGGATCTGAAAATGATGTGGTCATCGTAGCGTAAGTTCTTGATTAATATTGAAGACGTATCTGGTGTTCGACACTTGTCAACGTCACTGACACGAGTTAGATTCAGTTATTTAATTTTCACAAGTTATTATCATTGTGTGTTAAATGTTAGTGTCATGTGTGGTGTCTGTGTCTGAGTCAATGCTTTCGAGATAGACACACATGTTGAAGGTGTGTATGGTGTTTGACACGTGTAGGTGTCATTGACACGACGCCAACGTATGTAGTTAGGTTCACTTATTCAGTTTTCTAAAATTATTATCGTTGTAAACATGTCCGTGTTTTTGTCTTGTCCATGTCTATGTCAATACTTCATAAATAGATAATTCATATTGAAGGTGTGTTTGGTGTTCGAAATGTGTCAGTGTCACTAACACGGTGCCGACACATGCAGTTAGATTCGATTTTTCCATATTTATTTATTTTGGAATTATTACTAGTTGTTGTGTTTGTGTTTGGTGCTTGTGTCTGTGCGAGTGCTTCATAGATGTGAGCCTTTCTATATTTTTTTTTGGTTACCCAAACCTATTGTATATTTTTTTGGTTACCCAAACCTATTGTTTTTGTTTACTAATGTTTTCACATTTTTAAGGATAGTATTAAATTTCTGACTTTAATTTGTTTTAAGGATAGTATTAAATTTCTGACTTTAATTTTACTGCAACGATGACCAGTGCATATCGTACAGCTATTTGCAAAGCAAAGCGCGGGGGATTCAAGGATACCCTTCCAGATGATCTACTTGCCTCAGTTCTCAAGGTAACGACTTTGATTACTATTATTCAACTGGTGTTGAGTATAGTGTAGCAGACTAGAGTATTTAAACATGGCATTATATTTTGTAACACTAGAATTGCATAATCGAAAACTATAACTGCCACTCTGTTGTTAAGACATAGGCACAGTTGACTGAACTACGTGATCAATCGTTTGTATTCTTGTGTCTGTTTATTTATCTGTTAACGTTTGAACCGGATTTGCTGTTCTAACAATTGGTTAATACAAAAAGATTGGAAAGGACAGTGCCACAGCCAACTACTATGAAAGGAAAGTGGATCAGTGAACATTTATAACAGGATTTATCAATTGTAGCTGGGTCTAACAAAAGATGTTAATTACTCCTACGTTATAGCATGGCAATTCACTTTTGAATATTGAGACACATCGTGTTTAGTGTGTGAGATATCTCCTCACAACGTAGGGTTCACTTTAGTGGTTAATGTGTCATTTGAGGAAAACGATTGTATGTTTGGTATACAGTTGAGAAGCTGCTAAGGTATGGTTCAAAATAAAATATCTACAGTTCCTTTAGATTATGATTGAACTTATCAACTATAAAAAATGGTTTGACTCAAAATTATCTTATGCTTAATTAGTTTGTTTTTTCCTATGGTTTCTTATTGATGAGCTCTCTGTAGGCTGTGATAGAGAAAACAAATGTGGAACCAAGTGAAGTAGGCGACATAGTTGTAGGCACAGTTTTAGGACCAGGATCAGAAAGAGCAATTGAGTGCAGAATGGCTGCATTTTATGCTGGTTTCCCAGGTTAGTTTTACGGTCTTCATTCATCAAAGAAAACAAGCACATGATATTTTTTCGGCATAATTACTCGATCTACTGAGATTCAGCTGCTATCGCTTTAATTCATCCAAAAACACACACATGATATATATAACATTGTTGAGCGATTTCACTAGATGTAGAACTAAGTTATTTATTTGATTTAATGCTTTAAGTTAGTATGTGCCGCTTAATTGTCAATATGTGAGTGATCTCCAATTTTCAAGCAGAGACTGTGCCGCTTCGAACTGTTAATAGACAATGTTCATCTGGACTTCAAGCAGTTGCTGATGTTGCTGCTTACATAAAAGCTGGGTTCTATGACATTGGTAAGAAACTAAGAATGATTCTAGACTCTATTTACATGTCATGGCCTTGTAATATTTTGGTCTAATCTTCTTTATTTGATGAAGGAATTGGGGCTGGATTGGAGTGTATGACACTAGATAATATTTCAGGCGTTCGCAAAACCAACCCAAAGGTACATTGAAGTTGCATTTTTCAAATTCCTGATAACTAAATTCTTCAGTTAGTTAGTTATCTAGTCAATGTGAATTGAATAGACTATGGTTGTGTTTGGATTAATCGTTATTGGGAGTTTTTATGAAAACAGCATATGAAATTTTCATAAGCTTTTACCTCATTTCAAAAGTTCTTCACAATAGCTTTTAAAAACAACTTTCTACTTATATGAAAATAATTTAACTACATTTTCTCATTGATTTTAATAATAGCTTGTGCATAAGAACTTATATGATGAGCTATTAACTTATCTATTTAACGAAACACAGCGTATGAATAAGAGATAAGGTGGATTAGTGAGTGTTATCTTTGGTTTTGAAGAGGAATTTAGAGTGGGAGAGAACTAGGTCCCTCACACACCTAGATTGTAATAAAGTTTTCTATCAATGAACACATATATATCTAGTTGCTATCAATTCCACATATTTTCCATTGAAACTTTTTTTAATTATCTTAACCTTTTCATTATTTTAATAGGTTGAAACCTTTGCACAAGCCCGAGACTGTCTTCTTCCTATGGGAATAACTTCTGAGAATGTTGCACAGCGTTATGGTGTGACAAGGCAGGAGCAAGACCAGGCTGCTGTAAGCATGAACTGTGCATTCAATGTTCTATAAAAATCTATGAAAAGTTTGTAAAGGTGAATTAATTCTTTTAATGTGAAATTAGGTCGAATCTCACAGGCGCGCCGCAGCTGCAACAGCATCTGGTAAATTCAAAGACGAAATCATTCCAGTTTCTACAAAGGTGGGATCAACTGCCAAGATGAATTCCCTTTTAAAATTTGTAGTGTTATTCTAATGATGATTTTGTTTATAAAGTTTGTGGATCCTAAAACTGGAGAGGTGAAACAAATTATTGTTTCTGTTGATGATGGTATCCGACCAAACGCAAATTTGGTGGATCTTGCAAAGCTGAAGCCTGCATTCAAAAAGGATGGAACCACAACTGCAGGTAATCAAGAAGGTTCTTCTTTTGCTAAATTTTGGGATCCAAGTTCCTTGTGCTCGGTTTAACTTGGTTCCCATATGTAGCCTGTGTTCCTTATACCTTGTGAGTATGTCCCCTCTAACTATATTTAACTGCAGGGAATGCTAGTCAAGTTAGTGATGGTGCAGCAGCAGTGCTTCTCATGAAGAGAAGCGTGGCTGTGCAAAAGGGGCTTCCTATTCTTGGAATCTTCAGGTATACAATAATGATATGAGTAAACAGTTACTTTGGTTCTTGAATGAGTCAAGCACTGTTACTAATCTATAGTTCTTGAATGTATAAAAATTACAAAATACATCCATGAACGTTTCTTTTTAGTCATCGAATGTGTCTTATGTTAGTAGGCGTACTCCATGAAATGAATTACTAACAAAAGACACAACCAGGAAGGTTTTTGTAATTTTAGTCCATTTAGGGGCATAGACTATAGTCAGACCATCATAAACACTTGGGGACCAAATTGAAGATTTTGTCATAATGATAAATAATCAAATTACTGTATGTAAGTCACATTAGATATTAATCTAGACAAACTCCTGCTTATTTCCTGCAATGTGCCCAGGACACCACTTTCATTCGCGGACACCACATTCATTCGCATTAAATTGGATATATGTGTACCTAGTTTAAACTATAGAAGCAGCATTTTGAATTCTTAGCTAGATTATGCACATCTAATTGGAAATCAGAGAAAATAAAAGGACTATGGAATTAGGTACCTGGGAAGTACATTTATAGATAAATATAAAACTTATAAAACAGGCATCTAGATGTAGGGTTACTGTTCTTTACCTATTGTAAATATTACACAAATTTGGCATCCTGTAGGACAAGCTAATTAAATTCAGAAATATAATATTATTAATTATATACGGGTAATACTTATTAAGTACTTTATGTTGCTATGATAAAGGACATTCGAAGCTTGAAATTTTGTTAGTTTTAATATTAGACTCTCTTGTGCTTCAAAAATTGTTCCTAATTAGATAGGAAAAGCTCGGATAGTACAACTTGATTCTTTAATTTTTTTTTATTCCTTCAAATTTAAAAACAGTAAATTCAATGTTGTAGGAGTTTTGCTGCTGTTGGTGTAGATCCTGCTGTCATGGGTGTTGGTCCAGCTTTTGCTATTCCAGCTGCAGTGAAATCTGCTGGTCTTGAACTTAGTAACATTGACTTGTATGAAATAAATGAGGTAAAGTTTTAGCAGTTTTCATGATAACAATCAACAACTTT
>Ga0315915_1009719_pt1 | contig 10844 bp, 1 predicted proteins | sample MpolbnodulesMG_FD_207738 | JGI IMG/M metagenome (GOLD analysis project Ga0315915, IMG submission 207738) | Medicago polymorpha root nodule microbial communities from Los Angeles, California, United States - branched nodules | ecosystem: Host-associated > Plants > Roots > Nodule | place: USA... | reverse complement strand
GCATAATATGAAAGAAAGTTTGAAAATTTGGGATTATTGTGAAATGGGTCTGAAATTGCTGTTGCAAAAATTGTTTGTTGTTGTTGCAAAAACTTTGGATTTTCATTTATGGGGGTTTATGAGTTTTTTTTGTATGAGAGGATGATGATGATGCCGAAATTGTTGTTGTTTGATGTTGTTGCTACTATTTGATTTTGTTGTTGTTGTATGAGAGGATTTATGGGTTACTTCATGATGATGATGATGCCAAAATTGTTGTTGTTGCTGCTTAATTTAGTTGATGTTATTGTTGTTGTTCTTCCTATTTTTTCAGAAATAGTTGAAGGAGATGAAGGATTGAGATGGAGAAGATGAAGAAAATAAACCCTAACGTTTTTTTGAATAAAATTAACGGAAAAGACTAAAACATGTAATGGAGCAAAAGTTAAAATACCAAAATTGACCTTTTTTTAGTTATGGGACCAAACCGATACCAAAAAATTAGTTAAGGGACTAAAATAGCAATTAAACCACGAAAAATATAGTCTTATTTTTCTAAAAGAAATGAATAGACGTAATGATTTGGATCAAAATCTGAGACGTTACACTTACCTTATGAGTGTGAGTCAGTTTTTTAATTTTCATATTAACCAAAAAAGTGTTGTTTTTTTATAAAAGAAAATAAAGAACCTGACATCTTAAAAATGTATTAAAATGTGACGTTTAAATTGTATTTATTATTTTTTTTAAAAATTGACAGAAGTTGTATTTATTTTAAATTAAACAAACAAAGATAAAAACTAAATAGTGTATGGGTTCACTTTAGTTTAAAAATTAACTAAATTTAATCAAAGGTATACCCTTTTCTCTTCCCTGTTTCTTTTCTCTTTTTCTTATACCAAAATACCTCTCAAATCTACTTTATTTCTCACATATTTCTCTATTTTCAAACCCTCTCTTACATATTTCTCTCTTTACAACTTCTCTTCCAATTCAAACACACCAAACATTCCAAACAATTTGACAAATACTTTTCATGTTCTGATGAATCCCAAAATATTATCCGTTTTGAAACATCTTTTCAAAACCACTCAAAAAAATAAGATAAAATGAATCTGACAAATTTTCAACAGAGTCTCCTTTGTGTTTACATCGTATACCAGAGCCTTTGGCTTAGTCAACCTAACACAAATTCACAGACAAAAATATTTTCACAACTCAACAGTTCAATCATTTAAAATTTCAATTCTGAAAGTGTCAGCTGTCACTTTCCAGCGCTAGCTCAAACACAAACTATTTTCAGAAAATCACAATAAATTCATCCGTCGTCAGAATGTCGCGAACCATAGGTCCATTTCGACCGTCTCAACAACGCGAATCCATTGGTCAACTCATTTTCACATTTCAAAAGTTTAAAAATGACGAAAATGCTCCTATACGGTTCAGCCCTTTCGTCGAGACAACATTTTTTTAAAACCAATCATATTATTGTGTCCTTACTTGACATGATATGTTCCGCAGGATCATATTATTGTATCCTTGATTTCTAAGGAGGTGAGAACGTAAATTTGGATGAGGATTTGTGACTGTGTGATCAGAGTGTGATTAACGGTTCTATACTGAGACCTATGGGAATCATCATAAGTGATTGTAGAGGATCGTTCTCAATCAGCGTCACACGGTTGTCTTAACAGATTTCCAATCTTTTTTTTATTTTTTCCTTCCAAAAATAACTAAAATTTTGCTAACATGAAGAAATTATTTCATATGGATTTTATTTATGGTTGATTTCCAATCTATTTTTATATTATTTCATATGGATTTTATTTAATGTTGATTTCCAATTTTTTTTTCCTTCCAAAAATAACTAAAATTTTGTTAACATTAAGAAATTATTTCATATGGATTTTTTGTATGGTTGAAGAGAACATAAGTACCTGAACTTGACTGATCCATATGAGAGTTTATCTGATTGCACTATTTATTTTTCCATGCCAAACTTTTCCTATAAATGAATAATAGTTTTTAATGGATCGGAAGAAAAAAATTAAAGCAAAGGATAAAACAACAGTGAAATTTTGATTTAGGGAAAAGAAGTCTAATACGTTACCTTCATTGTCTTCAACTATACAAAACGCTTGGAGGTGAAAATCAAGGATAATTCAAGCACCCTATTTTCAAAATTCTGAAATATGACACTAGTGATAAGGCCAAGCTGATATCGTTCGAACCCTGAAAATAGAGTTGTATGCCCATTTTTGGTGCATAGAAAGTAGTTGTCAGTTGTTTAGAAAGCAAAGAAAGTAAATATAAGATTGGTTCAACCGACTCACATGAAAAAATTTCTGAAGTAACTAAATACACGAGCAGTCTTCGTTATTATGATTACAACTTTCAGAAGGCTATGAGGTTTTATTTACGCCAGATTTGTTGAGAATTTTTAAGCCTCAACCTCCTATTTTTTCTGGTTTATTACAAGGAAAGTGGTCTTTAACAAAAATGGCAGCCATCTCAAAATTTGAAGGATCATTTGTGCCTAATAAAGCACATAATCCAACAGACAACTCTCCACCATAGCACTTGATCCACCAAGCTTTGAAAGTGTGTTTTGATGATGGATTAGTTCTAAAAGATTTTGACAGAAGAGTTCCGATGTGAAAATACTCTTACGTGTTGTCACAAACGTCAATGTTATGGAATAATGTGAACTCTGTCTCCGTTACTCTACATAGCTAGCTACTTGAGCTTGAGGTAGAAAAGATGCCACGTTTAGAGGATAAAGTGTTTTTACCATTACCTTAAAAATAAAATTTGTTCGATAATCTAGGGGCATGGGCATTTTAATGTAATATATTAATAGGGTTAATAGTGTTTTACCCCCTTATAATATAGGTTATTTTCGGGTTTGCCCCCTGTAAAAAATTTGTTTTGGTTTTCGTCTTTGTAAAATTATTTTTTTCCAGAATACCCCCCTAATAGGCCATTCAAAAACCAAAATTTCTGGAGAAAAAAAAAATTTTGGGAAAAAATAATTCTACAAGGACGAAAACAAAAACAAAAATTTTAGAGGGGGTAAAATCGGAAATAACCTATATTACAGGGGGTAAAACACTATTAACCCTATATTAATATTATCATCACTATTCAATGGGCTTCTTTTCTACCAAACGATTTTGTGTGTGTGTTTTTTTAAGGAGATTTTGTGTGGGTTTAATCTAAGCAATTTAATCATATGATCAAGTTATTATATGAAATTAGAACGCACTTATTTGAAAACCTTGATTACCGGATTCGTCGAGATTTGAGACAAGAGTCTTCCTTTGCCTATCACATGCTCTGGACTTAGGGTTGTCGATGGGGCAAACCACTAATGAGCATAATCGTCAGAGTGATGTCAAAGGGGACCTAGCATCTCTATTTATAACTGTGCAACCCTAGGTACCACTCATCATGGACCTAGTGTTTGAGCCTACACTATGTTTCTACACAAATCAGATTAAGTGCCCAAAAGCTCATTATCTATTGATCACTTTTATTAGGGCCTAAGCATCATCAAATGGATTTTATTAAAACCAAAACCAACAATTGATTGCAGCCCACAAAATATTAGAAGAAATTCTAACATTCTCCCACTTGGGCAAAATCAATAGTGTATTTTTTTAAAAATAAAAACTAAAATATTTTTGAAAACGACTCTCGAACTGATAACAAACTTCCTAACGTGGCCACTACATGATCCCATGATGCAACACTTAATTAAGACTCCATCCAACTAAGAACTGAATGATATCGAATCATGGCGGTAGTTATATCCTTAATTAATACAACACCTTCCATGGTTACAAATATCATCAATTCCGTCGACTAGTCATTTGTGTAGAGTGTAGAAAGAAATGATATGTCAACGTGATCATCGACCATACTATCATTTTCATTGTCGGTCCTCAATTTCTCTCAATGCCTTAAAGACAGAGAAATTATGTGATTTCTCTCAAATGCTTTAAAGCCAAAGAAATTATGTGATTTCTCTCAAATGCCTTAAAGCCAGAGAAATTATGTGGTCCACGGAAAACCACATTGTCTCAGCTCCAAAATAGTATTGATCACCGACATAGTGATCCCATTAACACTGAGCTCTAAATTTTATGTGTATATAATGTCTCAACTCCAAAATAGTGTTGATCACCGACATAGTTATACTATGAACATTAAGCTCTAATTTTCATACATAATACTTCAGCTCCAGAATAATGTTGACAGCCGGCATAGAGATCATGTCAGCATTGAGCTCAAAGTTTTCACATGTAATGCCCCAGCTCCAAAATAGTGTCGATCACCGGCATAGTGATCCCTTCAACACTGAGCTTTAATTTTTCACATTTGATATTTGATATATACAAGAATTCATCTCATCATCAATAATTAAATTGAATGAAAATTCACATCAATATGTCAAAGAAAATAAGTGAAAGAAAAATCCAAATGAATTGAATTGAAATTCACATCAACTGATAATATAAAATTCAAACTCCCACTAACGAAATGCATCAAATGAATTCACAATATTCATGTTATTCAAAGTGACTCTTGAAAACAATAAATCTAAGTCATTTGGTTAAAAGAACAATTAACGTCAAAGTTAGGGAGCTAATGAATGTAATAAATAAATTATTACCATAAATTATAGGAGTTGGGAGCCACTAATTTCAATTTCGACAATTTTTAAGGGTTCAGAAATGCTAGTTGTAACTTTTGGTTTTAGTAAATTTGCTTCTAATGCAATCCAAACAAGTACCTGAATCATCAAACTTTAAGAAAGGCAGAATATTTACTTTGATTAATTTCTCAACCATTTCCCCAATAAATATGATCCAAGTGCTTATGCCATAAAGTAAAGGATGCCTTTCTCGACATTAGACCTTATAACAACAAAAGGTTTGACAACGAAAGTCGAAACAAGTTTATGTGAAGTCAAAGACCACTTATATAAACCATCAACAAAAGATCCAGGGAGTCATGAACGATCTACTAGAGACAATTTATATAGATGAACAAAGAATGAAGCAAGGTTATGTGAGTTCAATCTCAAACTTAGTTTTCTACCTCCAAGAGTAAAACTAAAAAAAAAAATTCTCCAACAAAGAAACACAAACAAGATTCATCATAAATGAAGGTACGTGAAAAATACATTTCAAAACAAGTTCAAACTAGAATGTTAAATTATAATGACATCTCCCACTGACTTCAGAGTTACTCCTATATCATATTAATCTAAATTTAAGTTGACATCTCCCACTAACTCCACAATTATCTTAGATTACAACATTGTCATATTTTCATGTCCAATAACTTTTCATTAGACACATGGAGACCAATATCGTCAGGTATTTTATCTTGTGAGTCATCTCCCACTTACCAAAAGGTTATTACAGTTCATGCATGTTCTCCTAGAGGCAACTCCAAATCTTACTTCCATTACTTACAATTTGACTTGTTTAACATCTCGATGGAAGTAGAACAATTATTCACAGAAAAACTCATTGTTTATACAAAACATGAATTCATTAAAATATGTCATAAGACAAGATTTAGCTTAAAATAAACAAGCTATTATAACGAGACCAGTATAATTGTACGACCACCTTTGGGCAGAATGCACAAGCTAAGGTTAAAACCCAAACCAAAACCTCAAATGAGTTATTCAATGAGGATACATTGAATTTGAGAAATTGTCACCTTTAGGCAGACAAATTCTTTTGTTCAACATATTTTCCAATAACTCCATCTCATGTAAGTTAGTTAATGAGCACGAATAATCAAAACATAACAAAACAATTATTCATGGAGAAATTCACTTTGTGAGACAAAACATGAATGCATTAAAATATATCATTAGACAAGATATAGCTCAAAATAAACAAGCTATCACAATGAGGCCAATACAATAGTATAATCACCTTTGGGAAGAATGTACAAACTAAGGTTAAAACCCAGTCAAAACCTCAAATAAGTTAATCAATGACCATGTATTGAATTCAGAAATTTGTCACCTTTGGGCAGGCAAATTCCTTAGTTCAAAACATTCTCCAATAACTTTATCCCAAATAAATTTTTAATTGTAAAATGCAATAACCATCTTTGGGCAGGAAACTACACCTTACTATTAAAAACATTCCTCAAGCAACAAAAAGAAACTTAATCAATCAATCAATATAGGCGGTCCCACTTTGATGGTAACGGCCTATACCAACGCATGAAATTCTTTTGCATAGGAATCAATAACTCTTGTCAAAATATGAAACAGAAAAAATATGCGTCATTTAAATAGATCTAACCTGGTCAATATCGTTTTAATTTGCATTCATCATACACTTTATTTCATACAATGCGGTAAAATTGTACATTAAAAACACATAAAAGAAATAGGGTTAATAGTGCTTTACCCCCCTGTAATATAGGCCATTTCCGGGGTTACCCCCTGTAAAATATATTTTTTGATTTACCCCCTTGTAAAATAATTTTTGTTTAGAATATCCCCCTAATAGGCCATACAAAAACGAATTTTTATTTTTTTTTCTTCAGAAATTTTGGTTTTTGTATGGCCTATTAGGGGGTTTTCTGAAGAAAAAAATATTTTACAGGGGGTAAACCTGAAAATGGCCTATTTTACAGGGGGGTAAAGCACCATTAACCCAAAGAAATATTAACATGTAATTACGTGCTATATTTTGGAAAAGTAAATATTACCGCTAAACTCATAATCTCATTAACAAGTAATAATTTAAATCAATTACCAACGCAGCAGAAATATATGAGACCTGAATTTCACCACAATTGAGGATAAAAGACAAAAGAGTCACAAAAAATATGTAATAAAAAACTACAATATCCTCAATGTAAGTCTCCATAATAAATAAAGGAGTATTCATAAACAAAGGATATTTGTTTCTCATTTATAGATAATTGACATGTAAGATTCTCCCACTTGATAGAGAATGATGGTTGGATTATCAATCCAAGATTTTTAAAATATTTAAACAAATATTCAACTATATTCTCTATCACACAATGGTCATGTCAATTAATATTACACCAATAGGATATGCCCATCCACACGTGTAATCAAATTCAATAAAAGAATTTAAATTAATTAAATCATGGCTAACCTTGAAAAGTGTAATCAATTCTCCTTGTATGTAGAGTCATTAAGCTTCGACGACTTAAAGAAAGTTCCGCATAATTTGGCATATTGTCATCTCAATTGGTTCATAATTCAACAACCACCAATAAAGCAAAAGAAAGACTCTAATAGTAAATCAATAAAATACAAGGATAATAGTTTTCGATTGCCTTCAGAATTGCTCAAAAATTATCTTTTATAACATTCCACAATTGAGGATAAATATAACAAGGCAACACATTCCTTAAAAAAAAAAAAACAACACAACACATAATTTATACAATAATTATAAATTCAAATACTTAATATTTGGTGATACGATCAACAAAATTGAGTTTAAAGTAATTTCACAATTACAACACTTTAATAGAATAATTCACTTCTATAAAAGAGATTTTCACAAATAATATTTTAGACCCACATCCTTGGGAATATATGTCTCATATATAAAAAAAGAGATTTTACATATTTCACAAAATAAAATTTATTGTCATAAATATAAATAAAAATATGAAATCATTATTTGGAAATTATTCCCAATCAAATTACTTAATTTTCAAAGCAAATCAATCCTCCAAAATTAAATCAAATCCTTTTGAATACGCAAAGTTTGATCCATAAAATATTAATCATGACGTTTCCTTCCGGATTTGAGATAAAATTAAATTAAGCTTGATGTGAAATTTGTTTCAAAAACCGCAAACCATATGGCAACAGAAATAGAAATAAAATCAATTTGCAGTGAAAACTACAAAATCAAAAGGAGTAGCACAAAAGATACATAATGTTAATTTGAAACTACTCAAAATTGTCTCAAGATCCACAGATGCAACTATAATTCAATCATGATGAACATATTCTTAAAGCAAATTCAATCTATGAATAAACCAAATCTCAAATCTACTCAAATAATATAGTGGAAAAGATAGTCATATAAAAAAGAAACTAAACTTGACATAAGAGTCACACAAAATTGGATCAATTAGCCAGTATTAATACATGTATGACACATAAAAAAAAAAAAAGAAATCATAATTGAACAAACAATTATTAGACTCAAACCATCTTTCATATAGATTGAGGAAATTTAACAAAAATTCAACGAAGAAAACAATCAAAATTCTTGTTCAAGTAACTTTATTTTGATTGAAATTTGTTTGCCAGATAATCAAAGATCAAACTCATACAACAATAGGAAATATTTAATTTCCTCATCAGCCATATAATTTTGAAAATTGAAATAATTTCAATGATTCAAATTGAATATTAACAAACAAATCTTTTAATTCAAATTTTCAAAATATATGCTCAAAATAAGAACAAATCTTGGAAACAAAATTGAACATTTTAAACAAAAATGGACATTCACCACGAGGTGCAAACCAAGTATATAAATATATCAGCCCAAATAATACCAAGGTGAAAAGAGTATCAAATTCCAAGATATGGCAACGATATTAAACGAAAAATGAGCCAAAGTAAAAAGATTTAATTCTAAATCTTTAGAAACAAATCAATAAAAAATTAATCGATATCCTCTTTTGTGAGCCGTCGGCTGAAACCCTAATTTCTTCTCCTTCATCCATCAAAGAGGGGTGGTTTAGGGTCAATTTTTTTACCCCAAATCACCCCTCTAAATCGTTTTTCTCCTTCCCTTCTATTTAAATAAGTGATTTTCACATCGAATTAGGTTTTCCTTTTGTGATTTCGCCGTCTTAGTGCGACGCTGTTTTGCTTGTTGCTTGTCGTCTTTGTGCGACGTTGTTTGTCTTTTCCCTTGTTTAGGTGTTTGTTCAATTCAGATCGTGAGATCAGCTTCGATCCAGTGCAGATCCAACCAATGACCTTGCCGTCATCAACGTTGCAGATCCGAAGGAATGACTATTCCAGAGATTTTAATATAGTCATATTTGTAGGCTTATGTACTTTGTCGTTTTATGCTATTAACATGGATGTCGTGAGTTTGTTAACAGATTCATCATTTTTGTTTTTAGTGAATTTGTATTGCATCGATGTACTCTATCAATTTGAATGAATGTTGTTTGTTTTGTGTCAAAAAAAAAAATTAATCGATATTCATATCCACTTTAAAAACTTGAATTCAAATATATGATGAGAAACTTTTTTTTTCAGTCCATATTTATATAAAATAAATTAATATCCACAAAAAAAATCACTTTGATAATATGTTGATTCAATAAACTCATGCCAAAATATAAACATATATTCTGTCCAAATTAAACTACAAAAAAAAAAATCAATCAAGGCATGAAAGATGCATCAAAGTTGCCCAAAATTTAAAGAAAATAATAAGCCCTCTTATGGGTTTGATTCTGCAAAACCTGAATTTTAGATGACGGCAGCGCAACACACATATTATTTATATTTAATCACACCGTCAGAAAAAAAATCACTTGGATTTAGTTTGCAAACTTATATTAAATCATGATTCTCACCTTTTATACGTCCAAATCATTGGTCTACAGCTACATCTCAATTTCACAAAGGTTTTTATGATGCACAAAACCATTAAAAGAACAATTCATACCGAATTGAGTGCATATATTTTTATTTTTATTTTGGTTACATGAGTGCATATAATATGTGGTGCAACAAATCACATCATAAAATATTTAAACCCCGAAAAATAATACAGCTTAAATTAAAACTCAACAAAATGAATTAGTACTGCTGTAAAGGAGCATACACAAATAAAACAAACAATCAAATTTAACACAGGTTAAACTAAATCTGAAACCGTCCCCATAGCTTAGCTCATTTGGTAAGGGATAATGCACAATATGTGTAGGGGCTGGGGTTCGAACCCCGGAAACCCTACTTATGTTGAAACAAAATACGTTTAACAAACATTACCCTTAGAGTGGGGGAAATTGTTAGAACAAAGAATGTTTAACATATGTCACACTTAAGGTTTTGATGATAACAAGGTATTAAAAATTGTCAATTGGATATGCTAATATTTGTTCAAGTGTACAGGACCATAGACAAAGTTTTATATCTTTAAAAGGCTCTGAAAGAACAAAAGAGAGCAAAAGAATCAACCAAAAAAAGGAAGGTTGAAGCGTCTGAAGAATAGTGCTCCTGAAGTTCAAAGTGCTCCTGAAGTGATGATGTCATCAGAAGCAAGTTCATCAGAAGCGCCTCATAAGAAGCAAGATCGCCAGAAGTTGAAGTTCATCAGGAGCTGAAGAACTTAAAGCTTTAAAAGCTAGAATATCTTTTTATCTTGTCTAAGAGTTGCTAAAGACATAAAGAAGTGTAACAACGACCTTGGAATGACTTTTGAAAGCCTTGGATGCTTACTCATTCAAGAGCGTTGAAAAAGGACAGTTGTACGAACTGTACAACCACCTTCTCCACTACTTTGGTCGTGCTTTGCAAATGGACAAGGATAACAGCTCTGCCTGCAGAAATGTTCCCTCATACAAGGAATTGATTTGAAATTGATCCTTCATAGGACAATAACCATATCAGGCAAAAGATCATTGGTGATCAACAAGCTTCAAACTGTTGGAACAAGGGTGTTTCACAAGTCACATATTGAGTTTTGACAATAACAAGGTATTAAAAATAATCAATTGGATATGCTAAACAATTTGTTCAAGTGTGCAGGATCCATAATCAAAGTACTATTCTTAGAGATTCTGATTGAACAAGTTCAAGA
>Ga0315915_1009717_pt1 | contig 10845 bp, 3 predicted proteins | sample MpolbnodulesMG_FD_207738 | JGI IMG/M metagenome (GOLD analysis project Ga0315915, IMG submission 207738) | Medicago polymorpha root nodule microbial communities from Los Angeles, California, United States - branched nodules | ecosystem: Host-associated > Plants > Roots > Nodule | place: USA... | reverse complement strand
TAAATTAATAAACTCTCTAAAATAATAAATTTGTCCGGTCCCGACTTGGGCCAATGTAAAAAATTGAAAAACTCGATAAAATAATAAGATAATAATTTTTCAGGAGATCCCTTTATAATTTTCGGTCTCAAGAAAATCATAAATTAATAATTCATAGAAACTGAAAAAAAATAATATTACACTCTATTGAAATATGATTCAATAGTTGTCTGTTTTCCTTTAAAGTTCAAGTCTGTTTGGAGCTTATCTCTAACTTTTCTTATTGCATCAAATAGCTCAGGTGTTGTATTTTTGTATTGTATTTTTTCAATGCATATGAACACAGTAATTACTAATTTACGTTGAGTCCCAAGGTTCGCTGCAACGTAATTCTAAGAGGCATAGACTAATTTGCCTTTTTGTTTGGTACGTATTGTATAATTACTTAAAAACTCTTTAAATTAATAATTATTAATTTATCGATAAATTAATAACTCTCTAAATTAATAAATTTATCCGGTCCTGACATTATTAATTTAGACTTTCTACTGTATTTTGGAGTTTATATATGATATTTTAAGTCATTTTTTTTGTTAATGTGTCTTACAATACACTATATGATACACGATTAAAAAAGTGGTCGAACGATACACAATACGTATTCCGATTTGACTACCTTGTTCCTAGTCATCCTTCATTATATAACATTAAGTTACACACTCAAAGAGACCATATGAGCTAAATTAATTCAACAACCTATTTTGCCCACTCTATTATGTGAACGAGGCATGCATATATTCACCATTTTGGGCTTCAACTTGTTAATTAGATGTCAAATTATTTTCCATGAGGCTTGTCAATGAGTTATGACTAATTCTAGAACTGCATTACTTTCATTTTAGTTGGCGTTTTCTATACTATTTGCTCCAAACAGGGATACAAAATGTCTTTTGGGTTTTATTCATCATTGTACTGAGGCCCTAATCGAAATTGTACAAAAAGTGATTTCTTGTTGTACTTAAACGACAATTTCTTTGTATGTGAATCTAACAGTTTCGAAGTCAATATTCTCAAACTTCTTCATTATGATTTCACATTGTCTTGAAATTTTATTCCATTTCTTCAGGTTCTTCACTCCAACTATAAATTTTCTAACTTCAAGGGGTCATAATGTTCAAATACTATGCTTATCTAATGGTGATTACTTCAAATAATTTGTTTATTATTGTAATTTATAGCAGCAACACTAGGTCTGTGTTTATGTTAATTTTTTTTGCGATCATGACTTCTAGTTATGCTCATTTTTAATTAATTTTAAATTACTGTATTTTCTTTCACCCCATTTTGTATTGAATTTTCTTCGAGTGGAATCTTTGTATATGAAGCAAGTTCAAATTTGACAGAAAATAATTTTTATCCGTTTTCAATGTAAATGAACCATCTGTTGCCACTTGCCACTAAATACATCCATACCTTGTCAATGATATTTAGCTAGATTAGGTAATATGCAAAAAGAAGTTCAATCTTGTTGATCAGATGATAATAGACGTCTATGTTATCAAATAGACGTCAATGATCAGATGTCCTCCACCGTGGCGTTTTATGGAGGACATGGGGGATATTTTGCTTTTGCTATCCGCAATCAATAACGGTGATAGACATATATGTTATCATCACACTAATAAGCTATAGTAGCACTATGAATCTGACTTTATTCTTAGCTGCACAACTCATATCAATTATTGTATGTTTTCGCTGTTTGCATGCAATAAGAATTCTTGTTTTGTTTATTTGTTTTTGTATAATTCTATTTAAAAGCCTTTAAATTATGGAGGATTTATTATTGCGTGTGAAAGATTTATGGCTTGGAATTTTTCTTTGAATGTTCTATGGGATTCTGGATGTCACAAAATCAAAGATTCTACCTTGGGCTTTAACTTTAAGAATGATTAAATGTTTGTGTTTCAATCCTTTAGATGGTTTGATTGTCATTATTTTTAATTTTTTCTGTAGGTGATGCAGATGGCAAAGGAAATGTCAGAAAACAAGAGCTATTTCAGGCTTGTGTATCTCTCAAGGTGATTTACAAAGTAGATTGAAATTGATGTGGTTGAAGTAGTCGTAGCTATCGTTAGAGCAAAATTTTCTTGGGAAACATAGGAAGCCTTTTGCATGATAATGTTATTTACTTAAGTTAAAGGTAGCCTCTATCTAGCAATTTGATAAGGGTATTGTTTGTGTAACATTGGCACACAGGTTCCTATGCAACAAGTGAAGATTGTCAACCATCCAGATCTGCAGGTTTTGGTCCAATTTGTCTATTGGAGTTATAAAATTTAGTTTTACTATTTTTTATTTTTTATGTTAGTTCCTTATATTGCCTTTGTTTATCCTGTTGTTATACATAGGACGGTTTTGGTAAAGCTTGGAACCATGACTTAATGGCAAATATTATTGAGCAAGAGATAACTAGTCACTGCATTGATATGGTAAGTTCCTGCCTCTGGAAACATAGTTTGAGTCCTAAAGCTTCCATTTTTGCTGCCATAAGCATCTTTTGGGAGATTAATATTTTTGTTCAAATATATCTTTTAAGGAGGCACTTCTCATTATGCCTTTTTCCCCCAGATTATTACTTTTGACAAATATGGTGTCTCCGGACATTGTAATCATCGTGACGTACATTATGGAGTATGGTAAGTTGAATTTTTACTATGTACGACTATTGATTGATTAATATTTAAGTACTGCAACTGAAAAAATCAGGAGATATAACACTTACAGTTTGAGATTTATTTTACAAGATATAATTTCAGAACTAAATTAACAATAAACGAGTGATAATGGTGTGCAAAATTGAAAATACTCTAAGGTCGTTTCCCCGCCCCTCCTTTGCCATGCTATGATCCCATTTGCATCTATGTAGCGTAATTTTATCCTTGTTTTAAGAGGATTAGCTTAGTTCATCTACTTAAAACACTTATAAACTCAACTAATCTTGAATAGCCTTTCTAACTCTTGTCAGTACCTTTTTTAAACTTGGTGAAATTTTATTTCATAAGTTCCTGCAAGCTAAAGTGGTTCAGATTATACCATCATGTTAAATTTGATATTGATGCCTGACCACACATGCTTCTGATGGTAATTCTTTGAATTTTATGAGTGATCTTTCCGTTTATTGTGCCTCACTGATCGTTAGAATTGTCCTTCTGGATTCTTTAACAGTTCTTTTATTCCTCGTGTCATGTGTGTGATCTCTAACACAGTATCAAAGCAAATGAAACATTAAGTTAAGCGCAAGAAACAGATTATATTCATATTTAGATTTGATTCAGTAGACTAATCACATCATTTTCTCTCATTCTTATGCTTCTACCTCTGACATCTAAAAAATTTCCATGTTATAAGCAGCAGGCTACTACATGATAATTCATGAAGAGATATTGAAGTTTGGGAGCTTGTATGTTTTCTCATTCTTAATTTTATTCGCTTATCTTATTTAGCCAAGTGCTTTATTAGAGCTTGTTCAAGTTGACTTACTCTCATTGTGTGTCTTCATTATTCTCAGGTCAGCACCAACATATTGCGCAAATATAGCGGTCCAATTGATATATGGTTGTCCATGTTTTGGGTCATGCTGCCCTCAAATGGAACAATGCAGTGTTTGGTAAATGAACATTCACGTAGAAGTTTTATTGCTATGGCCCAACACAAAAGCCAGTGGGTTTGGTAAGCATGCTTTACCTAATTTTTATTGTGAAGCTGTAAGCATTACATAACAAAACATCGTTTTTTTTTCCCACACCTAACAATTGATTTCGTTTCTGCAGGTTCCGCAAGCTTTTTGTAATCTTGTCTAGTTATACCTATATGAACACTCTTAGAAAGATTGAGTGAAGTTACAAAGTGAAAAAGTTGTGTTGCTTGTAAGATCAACTTTCATTTGTTGCTATTGTGTCTGGATCTTCATGATCAGACATCAAACTTCTATTGGTTCAAGCTATTCATTCTGTGGATCTATTGTTCAATCTTCAACGACCTTCCCACTTTCTCTCAACAAGATTGAATAGAATTAGAATCTGCTAATTTTCTTCAAATTATCCTTAGATGTTATATGTTCATTAACGGTGCTCTAAGTGAGGTTTTGCTTGCTTAGTTTGTAATTATTTGTATTAGTAAAGTAGCACAGTAGTTTTTCTTTACAGCGATATAGTTGAATTTGGATGACTTTTTTCAAAATCATATTAATCTGAATTGCAAACAAGATGAGGAAGTCAATAAACTATATTTGTTTACTCCCTGCAATTAACAATTGTGTACACCACTACACTTAACACATCCTTCATCCGCTCTACAGCTTGTGCATATTTTTAAAAAAAATGTGTGCCATTTTTGTTATTGACTCACAAAATCACTTCATTTCATAGATGATTTCAGGAGAATAAAAATCATTATGAATAGTCTTCCTCATTATAAATAACTTCAGTTTGGTCCAACGCTCTCTTGAAACTTTGGTCTGACGTTTTTAGTAGGATTCACAATCATCTTCTCTAGCATTGTAGAATATAGAAGAAAACACTGTCTGCTTCTCAAGGTGGAATGCATAAGAGAGATGTAGAGCATATTAAAACTCTGAATGTAACATTGCATTGATTGATAAAAATAAATGGACAATGAGGTAAACGAGTCTTTTATTTATTGGACTCTATTGCACTAATTATATAACTAACTATATAAATTGAAGCTTATTCATAACTTTGGTTAGCAGATCTTACTGATATGCACGAGTCATCAAAGCTAGTAACTTACAAGACTAGACACTTGATAAATACTTCAAAGCAAAAAAGGTCTTCAAATTCTATTAAAACCAAAAACAAATAGTGCTAACTATATGAATATTTTTTGTTTCTACTAATATCTTTTGTTCCTGATATCAAATATAGCTGCCCCAAATCAAATACATCGAATAAACCAACAATAAAATTCAAATCATTGTCCAATAGAACCAATGTTAGAAATATGTACCCTAATATTAGAAAATGAAAAGATAATATATTGAGTGATAGTAAAATGTACCCTAATGTTAGAAAAAATTGAGCTTCTCATATTTCTTCCTCAAGTAAATGGCATCTCCCAAAATATGACATGATTAAAGATATTAGAATTGACACCTTTTATTTTAGTTTCTTATATTTATGTTTTTTTAACTGTGATTAGTCCTATGAAGAAATGAATATTTTTCTTGCATTAGGTCATGTGAATATATTATTTTCTACTTACATGGCGCTCATAATTTATATTTATCCAACTAACACACATTCATTGTGAAATGTTTTAAAACACTATAGTTTGTTCTTTTTTTTGAGAGGAAAACACTATAGTCGTACTTTTTAATCAAAATGTAATTATAAAACATTACTAAGCTAAAAAATATACTTATAAACAATTTTATGGAGTATCATAAACATAACTAATTATTTTTGCAAATATATTTGCACAGAAATATTTTTCGTGGCTTCCAATATTTAACCACAAAATCAGTTACCAACAGTATATTTTTAACAGGTAGAAAAAAGAAAGAATTCCCACAATACAATAAAAACCAACTCATGAATATAAAAAAATGGAATAAAATTTTCACAAAAATAAAACGACAGCAAAAAGAAATAACGAGTACCATTAATTCAAACCCGTCAAATATAACAAATTTTGAAAACGACACCGCACAATCGCGCCTTTAAATTCTCTCAACCAATCACAATAACGCCAATTCTCTCATTTTCTCTCGCATTTTCCCTCGCTTTTCAATTTTCCCGAGAAAATGAGAGAAATCCTCCACATCCAAGGCGGGCAATGCGGTAACCAGATCGGAGCCAAATTCTGGGAAGTTATCTGCGACGAACACGCCATCGATTCCACCGGACAATACAATGGCGATTCCGATCTTCAGCTTGAGCGTATTAATGTCTATTACAATGAAGCTGGTGGTGGAAGGTACGTTCCACGCGCCGTGCTTATGGATCTTGAACCTGGAACCATGGATTCGCTTCGATCCGGTCCGTTTGGGCAGATCTTTCGACCGGATAACTTCGTTTTCGGTCAGTCTGGTGCCGGGAATAATTGGGCGAAAGGTCATTACACCGAAGGCGCTGAGTTGATTGATTCCGTTTTGGATGTTGTGAGGAAAGAGGCTGAGAATTGTGACTGCTTGCAAGGTATCACATTATCAATTTTCAATTATTACGACATTGACACCAATAATTATTTGAGTAAATTACGTAATTAAATGTAACTGGCACTCTAACACGTCGACACTGATAATAATTTGAGAAATGAGGTAATTCAATGTAATCTCATGTGTTGATGTCGAACACTAACATGTGTCAGACACCGGACACGGCCTCAGTCAGAAGTGTCGGTGCTACAGGCTAGTTTATGTATTGTGTGTTTGAGAAATTTGTAATGTGTGAACAGGATTTCAAGTGTGTCATTCATTGGGAGGTGGAACTGGTTCTGGAATGGGAACGCTTCTTATATCGAAGATTAGGGAAGAGTATCCAGATCGTATGATGTTGACGTTTTCTGTGTTTCCTTCACCTAAGGTTTCTGATACAGTTGTGGAGCCTTATAATGCAACGCTTTCTGTGCATCAGCTTGTTGAAAATGCTGATGAATGCATGGTTTTGGACAATGAGGCTCTTTATGATATTTGTTTCCGTACATTGAAGCTTGCCACACCAACTTGTAGGTTTCTCATTCCTTTATTCTGTTTGAATTTTACTGCAGTTTGTGCTATGCATTTTATGATATCTTGCAATTTTGATTTTGACTGTTATTAGTATTACTATTAGATAATGATGGGCAAATATGAGAGAACATAATTTATTTGATATCTTTTGTAGACAGAATGGAATATAATAGAAGAGACCAGGGTAGATAACTTTTGTAGATAACTGTGTTTAGTATGTAATAAAAAAATGAAGAAAGAGAACTAAAGTGAAAGTGGTAGACTTGGTATCATTGAAAAGATAGCATTTAAAGAGGACAGAGGAAAGCAGATAGTTTGTTCTGTTTTATTCATGTGCCAATGATTATCTTGTTGATGGTGTTGGGATGTTGTTTCTGCTATTGTTGATGGCAATGCCGGTGTAGTTATTGCCTAGAGATAAAGTGTTGGGTTAATTAATGATGGATATAGTGATGCTATTGATTTTTTTACATTCACAACAAAGTAAATTAGGATTATAATCGTCATGATTATTGGAGGATTCTAGTAGGTTTAGTTATAGGCCTTGTATGATCTCACTCATAACTGGTGGTTATGGTTGTTGAAATTCTGTAATCATTAGGTTTTTGGGGAGCTTTTTGTAAATAGTGAATTCTCATTTTAGCCATATGTTCCATTTTTTGTTTTTGATATGTTTTTATTGCAGTTGGTGACCTTAACCACCTCATTTCTGCTACCATGAGTGGAGTTACTTGTTGTCTACGTTTCCCTGGGCAGCTGAACTCTGATCTTAGAAAGCTTGCTGTCAACCTTATCCCATTCCCTCGTCTCCATTTCTTTATGGTTGGGTTTGCACCCTTGACATCAAGAGGATCCCAGCAGTACCGCAACTTGTCTGTGCCTGAATTGACTCAGCAGATGTGGGATGCTAAGAATATGATGTGCGCTGCAGATCCACGCCACGGTCGTTATTTGACTGCTTCAGCAATGTTCCGTGGTAAGATGAGCACCAAGGAGGTGGACGAGCAGATGATTAATGTACAGAACAAAAACTCTTCTTACTTTGTTGAGTGGATACCCAACAACGTCAAGTCTAGCGTGTGTGATATACCACCAACGGGTCTTAAGTTGGCATCCACTTTCATTGGCAATTCAACATCTATTCAAGAGATGTTCAGGAGAGTCAGCGAGCAGTTCACAGCTATGTTTAGGCGCAAGGCTTTCTTGCATTGGTACACTGGCGAGGGAATGGATGAAATGGAGTTCACCGAGGCTGAAAGTAACATGAATGATTTGGTGGCAGAGTACCAACAATACCAGGATGCTACTGCTGATGAGGAAGAGTATGAGGAGGATGAAGAGGAGATTGGTGCTTGAGGCCTCTCTGTCAGTTGTCAAAGTTGTTTCAAACTGCAATATGGATGACTTTGAACGAGTTTAATTTGTTGATATTCAAAATACATTGACTTGGCATGTGTTGTTTATATGAAATTAAAGTCATTGTATAAGCTGGTTTGTGATAATGCTTCTGTTATTAAATCATTGGATGTTTTACTAGGTAGATGATTTCCCAATTCAATTTTTTCTTTTATTTGTCCATTTTATGTCAATATGTCAATTACGATTGGTTGGGGCTTGGAATTAAATATGAATTCATACTTTTGCCATTCTCATTTGATTGGAATATACTATATATGTTTGGATATATAACGGAGATGAACAGGATGAAACGAAGAAAAAAAAATCAATAAATATAATAGGAATTATCATTTTATCATTTTTCTATTTTAAATTGATATGCAGAGAACTCGATGAAATAGTAAGAAATTTATTTCATGGCGTTTTATTTAATTCCATTATATTTAACTTATTTAAATAATGAATATTTTTAAGTTTTAATAACTCTATTAAGTATTAATAAAAAGACTCAGACCTTGCATATTGATTGGAGTGAAGAAAAATAGATTGGGCAAGTCTTTTTATTTAGAGGTAGATTGGGTTAGTCATTGATCAAATTGTTAGTCCTATAAATGAAGAAAAAACTCAGGCATAACCTCCGTTGAAATATGTTTTACCAAAAAAATTATGTTGAAATATTTTAGTCCTTTAAATTGATCTTCGTACCAGGATCAAATAGTCTTTGACTTCAGATCCTGTAAACAATAACAAACATAACTATCATCTATAAAAATAAAGAAGAATTTGTCAACATAAAGTTTTGATAAGCCACTATGATTTGGTTCGTGGTGAGGCCTTATAGTTTGCATGAAGTCAGGTAATAATTTTTAACAAACATTTACATAGAATGAAAAGTAGACATGATTCTATCCTTTTCTTTTTATCAACTGAACCATAAAGATATTGTTTGGAGTGAAGAAAGAAAAACACAGTTCATTTGTCCAAATCATTTTTCATAGATAAGTTACTTTTCCAACTAAGATATGAATATAGGCAAATGTAAATCAGTGTTTTTTTCGGTCTTGTTCATTATTCACGTTCATTTCATGAATGATTTGTAGAGTTGGAATGCATATATTTATGATTTTTTGGTTCCTTCCAATTTCATCGGTGATCAAAACACTGACAGTTTCAATTTCACTCACTTTTTCATCATCTAATTTTCATACAAATTGTTAGTGTAATGAATATGACCAGTTCTTAAATAATCACTTCCTGCATAGGTTAAAAATCACGCGCTAAGGCTCACATGCCAATATGATTGCTCAAACTTGTGAGGAGAATGTCAAAAATTGAAGTGAGTGATAAAGTTATACATGATGAATGAATGAATTACTGAATGGAGATAATATAAGAGATTAGAGAATAAATTTAGATCTAATAACTTGTGATTTTCAGGTTAACACATAATTTTAAGTTTCTACTTTTCTGCTGTTCAAAAACAAAAGAAAAGTTTATACTTTTTCTGTTTTTTCATAAAAAAAAAGAGTATGTTTTTACTTGGTTTGTTCCAATGATAATGGTCAACTAGGTAGACAAAAATGTCTGTCTGCAGCTGCAGAAGCGTCATTGCTATGCTATATTGCGTATCCTTTGTGATCTCTTCAGCTCGTAAGCTTGGATGAGAATAAGGTTAGGCTCTGATTGATTGGTTTTAAAGCTATGAATGGTGAATGTTTGATGATAATAGTAGACAAGTTTGGTATGGACTCAGCATGAGTTATCAGTTAACACTGCATAATGTCCCACATCGCTAAGCTGAAAACAAAATGTGATACACAGCTATATAAAACCGAAGCTGAATGTGAGTATTAAGCATCTTTGCGCTTGGGGCAATGACGCAGCTAATGAGGTTCTAACCGAGGCGCGTCTATTGCTGGTTGAAAACTATTTCCAAACCCCCTCTTAGGCCAAGGTTTAACTTTGGCCTTTGAGAATTTCTGGAAGGGCTCCCTTTGGGGTAAAGCCCTGCAATTTTAGTTTAAATTTTGAAAAGATGTCTTGAGTTTTGTAACAAAGTTGAAAACTTGTAACTAAGGTATAAATATTTCAACAATCTTTGATTGAGTTTATTTTAAGTTTATGAAAAATGGCTTACGTAAATAAAATGTAAATTTTATCTTCGTATGTTTTTTTTTTTTTATAAACAACCTTAATAAGTGGAAAATGGTTCTTTTTTTAATTTGAAATAAGACAGAGTAAAATGTATATAATATTGGTATACCAAAGATAAAAATAAAAAGTTAATATATTAAAAATTGTGTTGATTTATTTTTCAAAATGTTAAAAGTTATTTTTCACGATGTGATGTTAAATGGTGTGATTAAATTACCTTTTTTTCTTTTTCATTTGTGTGGACTATATAAAGACTTACTCCTATAATAATAATCCGTGCTCACTCTATCCCAAAAGAAAGAAAGAAAAAATTGTTCCAAAATAATTTCATTTTTCTTTTCATGATTTGAAGGACTTCGTATTTGGAAAAAAAAATAAAACCATGATTCTTTAAAGAAAATGTTAACATGTAACAAATATTAGTACCACGAAGGATGTGGCACCACCACAACAACAACAAAACTGATTGTACCTGATCAGAAGGTGGTTGTCGGCGCTGAATTGAATGTGGTGGTTCACAGTGGTTGTTTGTACTTTCAGTGGCGTTGGACCGATTGGGGGGGGGG
>Ga0315915_1009716_pt1 | contig 10846 bp, 5 predicted proteins | sample MpolbnodulesMG_FD_207738 | JGI IMG/M metagenome (GOLD analysis project Ga0315915, IMG submission 207738) | Medicago polymorpha root nodule microbial communities from Los Angeles, California, United States - branched nodules | ecosystem: Host-associated > Plants > Roots > Nodule | place: USA... | reverse complement strand
CCAATCACTGAGTGAGTATGAAAGATAAAGTTGTTTAATGATTTATCATTTCTCTTTGTCGTCACCACTTATTTGTATTTGATCGTTAATTCTATTATTATTTTCCAGGTTGGTGAAGGCTACAACTTGACCATAAAAGAACTCGTTCAGAATCTACGCATGGCAGCATTGAAGTTTATGTCATCGTAACATGAACAAGGCCTGCATCAGTGTTGTTGCTGAGGTGTGCCTCTTGACATAATACGAATTAAAAATGATACTCCATCCGTCTCTAAATAATAGTCGTTTAAGGTTTATGCACGATTATTAAGAAAATGATTAATTGTGTTGATTTTGATGGTAAAATTAGTATCATTTACTGAAACACCCTTATTAATTGTAGTTATTGAAGTAGTTAAACTGAATGAAATTCAATAAATAAAGGTATAATAATGAGAGAAAAAATAATAAATGTTGCATTAGTATTCTAAAGTGACAATTATTTTGAGAAAAATAAAAATGAGTAAAGAGATAATTATTGTGAGATGGAGGGAATATATTTGTACACTTATTTTGTGATAATTTTTGAACAACTCTTACTATATATATTTTTTTCATTTTTTTTTCTCTATTGTTGTTGACAAATAAAAAGAGAAAAACAATTGTTACAAAAGTTGTCACTAAATGGTTATGGAAATATAAATTCTCATTCGAGTCCCACACTTGGTGGAAAAGGTGAATTCACATAAATACCTTTCAGTAATCAAGTGTTTTGAAGAGAATTAATGTGTAGCATAAAAAGAGAATTATTTGCACATTCTTTCAAAAATAAAATAAAATTGTTGCACATAATCAAGGGCAAAGGTGGAAATAAGAAAAAGTGCAGCCTTTCTTAGCTCTTTCTTCGCATCTTTGGGAAGAAGAATAAAGTGTATGGGTCCCATGCTTTATACCTCTCTCTCTCCCTTATTTCTATTCAAACCAAACAAGAGAAATTCAACATTTCTCTTCAAACTCTCTCTCCCCCCTATTTCACTCGTACCAAACATAGTGTTAGTGAACTCCCGTTTAATTGACTACTTTACATAAGTTTATTATCCCTGGGTGTATTTGGTTCGGAAGAGAAGTTGGAAATAGAGAAATAGGTAAGAGAGAATTTGTGAAGAGAGAAAATGATGAGAAGTAGAGAAGATTTGATGTATTGTTTGGTATAAGAAAAAGAAAAGAGAAATAGAAGAGAAAGAAATGTTATTAATTTTAAAAAGACAAAAATATTCTTAATAAGACAACATTATAATTTATGATTAATTAAAAAACCAATGGCATAATAGACTTTTTTGTCTTCTTCCCTCTTTCTTCTCACTTGTGAAGAGAAACAAAAAATGTATGGGGCCCACCATTTATTCTTCTCTCTTCTCAATTTCTCTTCTTGTCAAACAAGAGAGATCTCCAACTTCTCTTCTATTTCTCTCTTCTCTATCTCTCTCCTCTATTTCTATCATACCAAACAAAAGCTAAAAGAAAGTGAGTAAAAGAAATATAACTTTTCTTGAATTACTATTTAGGCAACTTTTATTATAAATGAATACTAACTTAATTTTCTAGAATTGAATCAACTAACATTTAGTAATTATATATTTTTTATTAAATAAAAAGTAATTATATATTTTAAAACAAATATAGTTACACTTTTTTATAGAAATAAAGTTTTTCTTTGTAATGTCTTGTATTGAAATTCAAAGCCTTACATCATCCTTCAATATTTGTTCTATTTCTCTTCACTACAACATTCATATTCATAGTGACTATGACTCAAGAAGTCACTTGATATATCTTCTAAAAAGCATATAGCACAATTATAAAATTATTTGGCTATAATGAATTTGATTTGGTCAAAAGTCTTCGATGCATAATCTCAGTATAATGGCAATTTCTTAACTAAAACATTCTTAAAAATGACTCAAATAACTCCAAAATTAACACTAAACACTGCTATGAGTGAGATCAAATAACTCTATTATAGTTATCAACATTACAATTATCAGACATGTCATCTCATTAACCTTGTTTAGTAATGAATATCATTGACAAAATGACAAAATTAACATTTTACAACGATAATGAACAATAATGACAAAATTCGTTTGGATTTCATGATTGGTGGAGACACTCACTCTTTTGTATGGGTGTCATGTAATTTTATCATTTTATTCCTTTGATGGTGGCATCTTTGATAGGTGCTTGTGGTTTGTAACAGACATTGGGTGATTCATCACTTTTAACACGCCTTGTGCGAGGTGAATCACTTTGCTTTTGAGCAATATATTCCATTTTAATTTGTTCAAAAAACAAAAAATTCATAATCTTAAAGACTAAATTAAGAGCGTCCTGAAAACAATAGATCAAAATAAGAGTGTCCTTTGAAATCTCTTTTAATAGTTTACTCCTAATAAAAAAAAATGTTAACTTGTATCATTAAATTACAAGTTAATGTGTCAAATGTGGAAATATGTTTGTGGAATCCACGTTATAAAATTAATTTTTTTACATTTAATTAATTGAATACACAAAATTTAAGAAATTTTTTTCCGCGTTTAGATTGTCTATAATGTACCATTAGATTACAAGTTAATGTGACCTTAATAAAAAATACTACCAATTAAATATGTTTGTTGGGTATGATATTGCACACGTATAAATGATACCCCATTAAAATAATAAAAAATTATGAAAGAGACCTAATTGTTGACTTGACTCGACTCAATTATTGAGATCGATGCCTTAACATCACATGATTCCTATTCCACATTTCCAAATCCAGAGACAGAGAGGCACACAGATAAGAATATAAATTTGCATCTAGCTTGCTATTATTAGTATTTATCGTACCCATGTTTTTAGGGAAATGATCTCTAGAAATTAATTCAAAATTCCATCAAAAGGTGGGGAAGAGGAAGATTTGAATTCAGATTCTCTCCATCGATCTTTGTTTAATTGGAACTGGTTAACAATGTTTTTCGGACAAGAACTAGCAGTTAACCAATTAGAACCAACAACAATGACGCATATACATCTAATACTTTTAAGGCTTAATTGAATTTTTGGTAAGTAATTTGTTATTTTTATTTTAGTCTCATAACTTGTAAAATCAAAGTTTCAACCCCTCTTATTTTGCTCCGTCAGTCAAAAAAGTCATTTATATCAAGTAAGTCACTTTCCCGCTACTGAGTGCACACGTGAACATGCAGGTTAAAAGCATTGGGGGCAATTGCCCCCACTTGATTAATTTTTTCCTTAAGTAATTATTGAATATGTTGTATATTTCCATAATAATATAAGGTATTGCCCCCATCATGTAACCTTTTAAAAATATTAGTTGAAACTAAAAAATGATAATATTGTATGTTCATATATGTTTAAGTTTTTATCGTTTTGTTTAAGTCCATAAAGTTACTAATGTTAGACATTTGTTAGACATTTTAGTCATTTAAATATTTTTTATTTTATTTTGGTCTCTTAAGTTATAAATATTAGACAATATGATTGTTTAAAATATTACTGGAAAGATATTTTAGTCTCTTAAGTTATCAACATTAGACACTGACATTTATAACTTAAGGACTAAAATGAGACAAAAAAATCTAAATGATCAAAGCGTTTTGCATTTGTATCTTAAGTGGTAAGAAAACAAAAAAAATAAACTTAAGGGAGGATACCTTAAAATAACCTAAGAGATCAAGAGTAATTTAAGCTTATTTTCATATTCAATATTATTTTTCTCCCACCTATTTAAATTTCTGGATTCGTCCCTGCACGTGGATGATCCAACGTAGCACATATATAAGGCATTCTTGGACTTAGAGAGAGAATACAAAATTGGATTTAGATAGTACAAAGGGTTTTTAGAGAGAGAGATAGAGGGAGGGAGAATTCGAACAATTGAAGAAGAATGAAAGAGGAAGAAGCTTCGATTTCGGAACTTGAAGACGAAAATGGCTGCCAAAGATGACGATTTCGAAGGTCTGATTGACGAGGTATGTGTTCACCCTCTTGTTTCAGGTTTTTTTTTGTTAGGGTTTGTTGATATTTCCGGTTTAGGGTTTTGGTTTTTGGTTTTTCATTCTGGTATCTAGGTTTGGGATGTGGTTTAGGGTTAGGGTTTGGAGAAAAAACATTACTTTAATCAACTTTTTAATCGGTTTTAGGGTTTCGAAAAAATGCTTAATGTATGTCGTTTTAATCTTGTTTTTTATTGGGTTAAGTTTGTTGTTTTCAATTTGTAACAGTTGGAAGGTAGATTTTTGCTTGTGCTTAATTTCACCATGCTGGCACACAAACTGTGTTAGAATGTGACCCATATTATTGGAGTTACTTTTCTTTGCTAGCAACTATTAGGAGACTAGGTTAGGTTGAGAAATGAAAATGGTTGTAGAAGGATGCAACATGAAGCATAAATGAATGATATGGTTCATCTTTATGTAGTAGACTCTATAGACCAACCATACATTCCTAATCTGAACCCTTTAGATGAAGCCAATGACTTCCCTGTACCAAATGCTGGAGTTGTGTTGGAGAAAATTGCAGAGGATGTGAAAAATGTGGAAGGAGCAGTGCTGGATGTTCCTATGATTGAATACCCAGTAAAAAATGTAGGAGGTGCAGTGCTGAATGTTCATATTTCCATATAGTATACCTCAATATTTTCCATACCTGTGTATTTCGTTTATATTTCCTAGATTCCGTACTACAACGACAGTGTTCCAAATAACATCTCCAAGATTTAAATCCCTCTCATTGGGCTTATAATCACCACGTTATACCTCAACGCAAAGATTTGCAAAAATTTCGTTAATTTTCCTTAGACAGGTTCAGCAAGTTCATACCACCTTTTCTCTCATAAACAAAAGTCAAATAGCATCATCCATGCTTCTTGCAAGCAGAGTATGTTTTCTTGAAGAACTGTGAACATCAGTAGTTGGCATTAGCTTGTTAAAGAGTGCCTTTTTATCCACAAAGTGAATCAGCGATTGTTGGGAGGCCAATAGAGTTATGAAATAAACTAACCCTCATAACTCAAGTTTTAGTTAAAGAGAGCTTTCATAGGGTACCGACTAGGTTTGAAAATGAGTCGAGTCGAGTAGAACCTGCCTGAACTCGACTTGTTCGGCTAGTTCAAAGTTCACGAATAGTTTGGTTTGGTTCGTAAGTTAAATTCATTTGCTCAAATCTCATAACTCAAGTCAATTTTTTTTGTAAGAAAAAAACCAAAATTTATAGATCTTTCACAGAACTAGTTCCACACCAGCGCAATATTTTGAGCAAACACACAAATAAGTATATTTGTGTGTTGATAATAAAAAAGAACAAGTATATTACATAGATTAATTTTTTTTTTACAACAAACAAGCATATTTTGATAATAAAAGAAAACAATGATTATTTCCAATGTTGATTCCTACCATATTTTGATCCATGATTATCCTACGAATTCTACAAAGCCATATTATCATGTTAAGATCAACTTCTATACTCGGATTCAATTTCTACAAGAACCGTTGTTTATTTCCACCAATATTAATTTCTACCCTTTGATCTATAGTCATTGATTATCCTAGATCACTCAAAACAAAATGAAGAAAGTAATGAAACGAAAAGCAAACATTATGAAGAAAATGAGGAAGAAATAAAGCTGATCTCAATTGCAATAGTAATTTAGTTAAAGATTCTAAAGGATACACAAAGAGATGAGGGGTATCTAAATTTGAATATTTATGTGAAGGAAGAGGAAGAATGAAGAAGGGGAAATGTTTTTGAAGTGAATAGAATGAAGATGTGTGTTAGACGGTTTGAAGAAGAGAAGGCAATAAACGTGTGTTGGTTTTAGCGACCGAAAGAGATTTTTTTTTCGTGATACTATTATATAAAAAATTGAGTGCCAAAATTTGTCAAAAAAAAATAAAAATTGAGTGCCAAAAAAAAAACTGGTCCCTTATAAACTTGGGTCTTAGGTGGTTGCACCTCAAGCTTAAGCCGAGGGCCGACCCTATTTTTCACAAGGAACCAACAAGAAAAAAGTTTAATTAAATTCACATCTCTTCCACCGATAATACACTATCGTTGAAGGTTTTGTCATTCCTCGTCTTCCAAATCCCCTAAAAAAATAGCGAGCAAGATCAATTTAAACAAACTTTTCGCCTTCTTGCAATTTCTAATCCCTGCTGGACTTGAGAATAAAATTAGCATATTTGGTGGCAAAAATAGAATTAATCTCAACCATCAGAAGACTGAGTACCAAATTTCTAAGAAAAAATTACCACATATCAGTTTGGAATTAGCCAATTTAAAATCTGGCAAGGAATTCGTGCTTTATCCTATGAAATTTAGCAAATGAAACTTGGGAGTGGGTCAATATATATGAAGAGGTAGTTAGTGTGGTTCTCTCAAAATAGTTATTGCCTGCAAAAGAAATGAAATCATTGCCCACAACTACTTGATGTATGAAAAGAAATTTTTGTTATTGGAGCTTTGAAGAAATCAAAAGGTGGTGGAAATTTTACTATTGGAGTTCCAAGTGCCTATGTAAGGAAAGAAATTTTTCTATCCACTGTAAAGATACTAGTATTTTATCTTGTAATAATTTACACAGGCAAAAAATTTGATTAAGTTTTTAGGTTAATTTAATTAGATATAATTTGTTTTTCAGGTTGCCGATGTTGCAGATTTTTCAAATGCTGTCTTTCTTTAACCAAATTGTTTCTCTCTGGATAATATGTGGTATTTGCTGTCTTCCTATAACTTCATAAGATGGAATTTTGGTGTATGTTTGTCTTTAAATGTTCACAGAATGCTTATTTGCGTTTCTTTGTTTTAGTTTGAAGCTAATATTAAAACTAAAATATTGAGACCTTTGTAGTATTAACTTTATATAAGATATGTTTTCTTCCTAAACCCTTCAAGTATGAATTAGGACAGTGATAATGAATTAATTAAAATATTCGACACAGTAGACATGCAGGATAACCACAATTACAATTTTCCTTCAAGAGAACAAACTTTTGGCTGGATTATCATTTATCATCTTTGATGAAGGTTTATATCATATGTTACAGTTTTGGGCCAAATTTAATACAATTATTCGAATTTGTGATTTTTTTCATAATCTTGATCAATACAATTGTTTGCCTTGTCTTACAGGACTGACTGACTAGTATTTCAATCTGGAGTTTTCAAGCTTGGTGTAGTTATATCATGGTAACTTTGTTATTATATAGTTCAACTTTATAACAATGAATAAGTTTGTTATTCTTGTTTATTTAGTTTTAAGTGCCTAATTAACAAGGTATTATGTTCAGCAGGACGTAAGATTAGAAAGATTCAGTTTAGCGTCGGACTAGCCGACTCTATAAAATTTAGTTGACTTTTAATAATTGACTTTACCATCCGTAGGGTTAACTAAATGGTTCATTAGATTGGTTTGATATTGACTTTAGCTTCAGAGAGACCGACTCTAAACACTAATGTGACATTTATAATGTTAATTTTAGCATCAATTGTGTTGACTCTACCTGATTATGTTGACTTCTTTGATCTTGAATTTCTTAGCTTGGCTGAGAGTAGAGTCGAAATTAAACTCGGTCTAGCCGACTCTCCTTTAGCCTCGGATGCTCGATGACCGACGTTACATGTTAGCTACAACTTTTTAGCCTGCCCCGACACCGACGCTAAATTAGTGTTAACATCCGTTTTACTCGTAGTTGTCAAAATATGTCGCCCTAGCCGTTATAGCAGTGTTGAGCGGAAAAATCACCACCACTACATCTAGCCGCGTCGGCACGGGTCGGATGTGGAAAGCGGCCAATATGCAGTGGTGTGAAGCGTGTCAAACTCGGGTCAAAGTGGTGTTACATCCTTTTTCACGGTCAAAGTTAAAAAGAAAGAGAAGTGGAGATATGTGAATATAAGAGCGACAAATATGAAACAAGCAAATCGTACAATAAAAAGAGAGAGGATTCAACCAGGCAAATCATGAAAATTAAGAAAGCATATCTCAATGTGTGGTTGCGGCTAATGGGAGATAGAAAGAAACTAGGGTTGATTATTATCTCATTCTTGGCTTAATTGAACGTTTAGTCCCTTAATTAATTTCTTGGTTGTTAAATTGCATTTTTGGTCCCTTAACTATTTAGGTAGTATCGCTTTGGTCCCTTAATTAAAATTCGATTTATTTTGGTCAGTTAACTTTTCTCCATTACACATTTTGGTCCTTTCCGTTTGTTTTAATTCAAAAACGTTAGGTTTTCTTCATTTTCTTCTGGAATTTTTCTAGGATTATTGTTGTTGAAGGTTGATGGAGATGATATGAAGATGAAAAAGAGGAGAAGAAGATGAAGAAACCTAACGTTTTTGAATTAAAACTAACGGAAAGGACCAAAATGTGTAATAGTGAGAAGTTAAGGGACCGAAGTAAATCGAATTTTATTTAAGGGACCAAAACGGTACTACCTAAATAGTTAAGGGACCAAAAATGCAATTTAGCCTTTCTTGTTTTAATTTTGGTCTATGACTACTAATTCTTACATTTTGGTCCTTCAAGTATAATTTTGTTAGTCAATTTGGTCCTTAACTGTTAATTTTAACTTCAAATGTCTAAAGTGGAATACAAAATGTTGGTCCACCGTAGAATTTATTAATTCTTTTAATTTCAACGATTCGATCTTTTTTTATCAGAAAAAGATCATTAGATCATGAAGGTCCATTGTATTTTATGGTATACCATCAATAACTATTTTTTTTTCTTCTCATTTCTTCGTCTTCTACCTTATCTTCATCAAAAATCCAGATGACCTAACAGATTGGACATTCTCTTTTACCATTTTTTTTTTACTTTTTTGTTTTATAAATAAATAACAATGGTTCTAAAAAAATGGTATTAATATTAAATATTAATACAAAATGTATTAATAAATATATGTTTCATTTATATAAATACTAATTATCAAATACATAGTTTTATAATAGTATTTAATACTAAAAACAATTAATAATCTTTAATTTTTCATTTATAGTAATACTAAATAAAAAAATTCATATTTTCTTAGTCCTTTAATTAATAATATGATTTTTAGTTTTAGTGTCCGCGTCACTAAATAAATATGTTATGGTGGGTTTATGGTCGACGCTAAAATGCAGTTTCTTATAGTGTAATCTGATAAGTATCCTGATATCAAGCGACATATTATGCGTTCATGGTAGTGGTAGTTACAATTAAGAGTCTTCATAACACTCTTTCAAGAAATATCTCCTCTTACCATCATAAAAATTAGGGATGGCAAAATGGGTTGGACCCGTTGGGTTGACCTGTTTAACCCGTCATTTTTAGCGGGGTGGGTTGAGATTTTGAACCCGCCACAAGTAGGGTGCTCGCTCTGTCTAACCCGCTAAAAAGAGGGGCGACGACGGGGTGAGGCGGGTTGGACCGTTGGGTTGATATGTCAAAAAGAAGCTCGTTTTTTACTTCTTTTTATTTATAAGTCACAATCAATTTTCAAATTTTCACCTCCATATAGCGGGGAAAAATCAATTAATTTCATCTCTTTTGTTTTATGATTTTAGTACAATTAGATAATTGATAACTCATGGAGTTTTTATTTTCAATGTCTTATTGATTTATTATAAAACTTTAGAAGATGTAATTTATATGTTTTGAATAATTATTTTCATATTTTTAGTGGAGCCATTGGATATATATTTAGAATTCTTTAAATTGGCTTTAAATTTATATATTTTTACATCGTTAATGTGAAGATTTTAATTAATATTTTTTTTTAGAATAATTTGACGGGTCAACCCACCAATCCGCCATAAAATGAGGCAAGGTGAGATTTTTAACCCTATTTGTTTAGTTGGCCCACCCCGCTCCGCCTCTTTTTAGACGGGTTATTGACGGGGTGGGTTAACTCTTTTTGCCATCCCTAATAAAAATTAAGTTTGAAATAGACTTTCGATCGTAAAAGCAACCTACAAAATCAATATCATAATAACCAATGACTTAAAGTTCATCAACCCTTAGTTCTCTTCAAATATCACATAGCCTTTTTAACTTCTTTCTAATTACCCAAAGCTGGGTTTCTCAATTCTCAAGTACACATCATGCTTTATATCGAAACAAGTACAAACTTGAGCACTCATTAAACTAGAAAACATTGAAGTAATTTTGTATTAAAGTAATTTTATTTTCAAATTTAACTTTTAAAATTACAAATTATGAATTCACAACCATCTCAAATGGCCCCTAAAAGTTTTAGATAGATCCCTCAATTTTTTGTAATCTTCGTGTATTTAGGGTTATGTTCAGGTCATTAAAAATAAATTCAGACAATGATTTTACACGCACGTGAGAATCTTTTGGATTCATTTGCATTTTAAAGAAACTTAAGCTACATAATTGAAGCTCGTTTTCTGAATTGCAACTAGTAACATACCCGTGCATCCGCACATGCACGGGTACTGGTTTGATGATTTTATGTAGTTTGAATTTGATATTATGTATTTGGGAACATTTTAAATTTAGACCATTTAAAAGATAACTATTATTAATTTTGAAAAGTATAGAAATTAAATAAAGTAATTAACTTTTTTTTTAAAAAAAGATACTATCGTTACTTTTTATATGCAAGTTTAAACGATAACAACAATTTAAATAATTGTCTCCTATTAAATTTCGACTTATAGAATTTTATATGGGTGTTGCTAACCGGTGCTCCCGGGGCACTGGTTAAGGAGCAATAAATGAACAGATTCCACTTATTTTACTTTAATTAAAGTGATAAATATGGTAACTAATTAAAATAAAAAAAGATGTATTTAA
>Ga0315915_1009714_pt1 | contig 10847 bp, 7 predicted proteins | sample MpolbnodulesMG_FD_207738 | JGI IMG/M metagenome (GOLD analysis project Ga0315915, IMG submission 207738) | Medicago polymorpha root nodule microbial communities from Los Angeles, California, United States - branched nodules | ecosystem: Host-associated > Plants > Roots > Nodule | place: USA... | reverse complement strand
ACTGCTGAATTTTAAAATAAAGCTATAAAAACTTCAGAAAAATAAAAATAAGATACCATGTTTAAGTCAATAATTTTCATTTATGAAAAATATCATGACGAGTCATTCACTCTTATGAACATACTCATAGTCTATTAAGTAAGGAGTATTAAGATCGAGGATGAAATTCTATTATCATATTTATAGATTAATGCAAAGAGAAATGAAGTCAGAAGTAGACTTGAACAATTATTATTTAATTATATTGTTCACATAACATACAAGAATTATTTAATTATAATGTTGCAAGCCCTAAAGCTTTAATCATTTTGTGAAAGCAGGGGAACTATGAAGACAACATGGGCATTTTCTAGTCTTACATTCTCTAACACATCCGAAACTGAAACATCCATCAAGGCAATTCTGCTCACAAAGACGACAATCATCTTTACAGGCATCTATTGATTGAGTTGCGTCGGATACTTGATTCACAACAAAGATAATCATTAACATCATCATTATTACAGTGATACCTTTCTTCATCTCAATGACTGCCATAGCTCTTCTCAACGTTTATATATCTTTGATCTCTATGAAATTTAGGAAGATTTCTATGTTTCAAGTTGTACGCCGAAAAAATATTTTCACATGACCTTATTTATAGTCATAAGTTAGTAAATGACATTTATTGTTAGAAATATTTTAATCATAAACAACATATTTTTTAATAATATATTTTGATTTAACTCAATAAATGTGTATACTTTGATTTGACTCAAAGAAATGGATTCAATCTAATATAGACTTTTAAATAAATGGTTTAAAAGTATACTTTCACCATTTTTTTGTAAAAATAAATTTTATATTATTAGGAAATAGAAAATATATGTAATATTGATCACAAGAAATCATATAGAGTTTTTAGCTCCTTTTTAGAATCATATTAGAGTTAAAGTAGCTAGTTTGAATGTATTTTATTGGATAAAAGGGCATGAAAGGGTAAAAACAAGAAAATAACTTTGAAACTATGGAAATTCACTCAAATCATACAATTACCCGTGTTATGATTTTTACAAGTTTACCATTAGTGATTCTTGAGACATAATCATTACGAACGTTTTGGTGATTCACTCACGGTGTGTGCTATGAGATTCAACCTCACTCACGGTGCGTGCTATGAGATTCACGTTGCGAGCTCTGTATGGAGATAACCATGTTCAATCTTGCATGAACTCGCGTTGCGGACTGTAGGGTACGTGTTGCGAGTTCTGAAGGAAATGGAAAGTGTTTGCTCTCATCGCAACCCGCATCACAAGATGATTACACAAATCGCCTGCCATCTGTTGCGAAATTGAGGAAAATGCTAGCCTATATAAGGCATTCACCTAGTTAAGTGAAAAAATAGGAAACGGTTACGTGTGTGTTTTTTTTTTATAAACATTTTTTAAATTCACACACCTTAAGTGAAAAATACAAGAAATAGACACTAACAATTGAAGCTTTTTTTTTTATCGCACATGAAATAGACACTAAATTATTTTTTTTTATCGAATAAGCATGAAGCTTTTTTTAATAAACTTGTGGCAAAAAAATCAATTGAAGCTTTTGTAGCAAAAACAAAACAATATCAACTTAAGCTTTTTATTTTTTCTAATTAATTAATGACACCTTGATTTTACGAAAAAAAATGCAGGCTAATTCCAGAACTTTTTTTTATGTTAAGAACTCTATGATTTAAAAAAAAATTGTAATGTGACTTCATTTTATTTTTATCATGCATTGAATTTTAAAAAAATTGCATGTTTTTTTAGTATAAGATGAGACAAACTTTTAAGAAAACAATAAGTTGAATGATCAAAGTGGGTGTAAATTAGGGAGGTGAGTGCAAATTATTTGTTAAAAATTATAAAAATGAGTGTAAATAATCAAGTGAGTTAGTGTTTTGGGATGGATGTAAATTAGCAGCCTAAATATATATTTCCTCCTAATTATACTCGAATTGTTTGACCATAATAAATGGTTGTGGAGATTTGCCGATGTTTGCTCGACTCAGCGGGGTGTGGATGGATCTGTTCTCGTGTTGGCGATCGGGTTCACTCACGTTATCGAAATATGTGTTTGTTGCAACTCAACTCACACATGTCTTTTCTTTTTTGCTATTTGGTTTCGAATCCGTAATCAAGTCTGTTAGATTATACATGCAGTGTGTGGTTGTTTGTTATAGACATAGGTTGTTTGTTATAGAGTTAGATACGAGGTTTCTTTTGTTTTACCTTTCCCATTTGAGGTTGTTTTTTTTGCCGCGAGTCAGGTTATATGTACTGCTTACTTTTATTTATTTTAGTTAGGAAATGTTAACGAGTGCTCCGAAATGCTCTTTAAGACGTTTAAGTAGCAACTTTTTATAAAAAATATGTGTAATCAATGCATCAGAAATCAAAATATTTGACTTTTTTTATAAAATACTTTTTTTCTTTTAAAATTCTTAAAGAGTGCTCCAGAAGACTCGTTAATAAGACCCTTTTAATTAGGTGTTGCAATCCATTTGCACCTTTTTTTCTTTATAAAAAAAACAAAAAGTAGTAAATTTTTTGTCAAAAATAAGTAGTAAATTTAAATGTTGAAAATGTCATTGTATATCGTTTTGTTTCATAAAAAAAAAATGTTAACTTATGCCCTTAAAGTATATGTTAAGAATTTCACTAATAAAAATTATTTATTGAAAATTATGTTAATTAATTGCTGAAAATATTTAATATTAATTATTTTTCAATAAATTTTTATCATTAATAGAATGAAATTAATACATGTGTCTTGTTAACCTGACCAAAAAAAACTATGACTAATTTGATATCGTAACACAAAAAGTCATAATTTTGGTGGTTTTACAACTATGCACAAGCACAATTAAGACATCGAATGGAACTTCTTGTTCAAAACGTTACCCAATTGGAAAAACCCTAATTCAGAACCACTCACAAATAAACATAAACCTCCACCGCCCGCACCACCGTCTCCGCCGCCGCACCTCAAAAACTATGTCCGGTGGTCGATTCCGCGAGCTCCTGAAAAAGTACGGAAAAGTAGCAATCGGCGTTCACTGCTCCGTTTCCGCCGCTTCCGTCGCCGGCATCTACGTCGCCATTAGAAACAACGTCGACGTTGAAGCCATCCTCGAGAAATTTCACTTGGGTGCCAGTTCTCCCGAAGAAAACCCTAACCTTAATTCTGATACTGATTCTTCCGCCGTGCCGGTGAAGAATCGCACGGCGCAGATGGCGGCTTCTGCTGGTGGTGCTTTTACCCTAGCTGTGCTTTGCAACAAGGCTCTGATTCCTGTTCGGGTTCCCATCACTATAGCACTCACGCCCCCAATTGCGAGGTTCTTGGCGAGGAGGAAGATTGTGAAGACTGGTGTATGAACATGCGGTTTGGTTGGTATGTGTTGTATTGTTGAATTCTATAAGGTTTACAATAACGATGAGTTAGATTGTATAACATTTTTTCGTCGTTGGTTTTTGCGATTAGTGATGAGACTTGAAAGTTGAATAATAACACGGGGTTTTGAAATTAGCAAAGCTCTTGGTATATGTTATATGCTTGGTTATTAATTTCCTTTGTTGATTTGTGATAATTTGGTGGTGAAAATTTATATTTTTATTGGTTCTTTCTCCCATTTTATGGGATTGGTTGCAATTTTATTTATGTATGTATAAGTTGCAAAAGTTGAAGATTTGTAGCTTATAACATTGTATTTGATAATGGTCTAATAACAAGAGAATTATAATTTAGTTAAGACTGCAAGAAGTGGCTTTTTGATTTTGTAGGGTATAAGTTGTTAGCTGTGGTTGTGGGAAGAGTTGGATGTTTAGTATATTGACATGCCAAGTTCTGATCTCGTTAGCGTTATATGATGTGAGTTTCTTATACTTAGTTGATTCCCGATAAAATTAAAAATGACAATATTAGAGAGAGTTGGGGTATTACTTATCATAGAAAAGAAAGTAGAAACTTGGCTTAGGTGGTTTGGGCATGTAAAGAGAAGACTTGTAAATTTTGTAGTAAGGAAAGTAGATCAGACGGAGAGTAGTCAAATCACTAGAGGCAATGGAAGACCTAGAAAACTGTAAGTGAAACTATCATGTAGGATCTAGAGATTAATAAGTTGGATAGAGATATGATATACGATGGAACTGTATGGCAGCGTTTGATCCATATAACCCCACTTAGTGAGATAAGGCTTGGTTGTTGTTGTTGTTATTGTAGTTGATTCTTGATAGTTTGGTGACATTATTGGAGAGGAGAGAGTATAGGTGATTTGCTTCCACTTGGTTAACCTCAAAGTATGTACTTGAAGTTTAATTTGTAACTGTTTTGTTGATTCTTGCTCCTAATTAGTATTTCGTTTCATATCCCGAAAGAACTGATCCATAGTCTTCTGTTGGATGATGCAATCAAATTAAAAATGAGTGATTCCTGCTCTCTGTATAAGCAAGTTGGATGGATTAAGGGATGCCTAACTTCACTCACTTATGCCTTTTATGTTGAAATGCCAAAAATAGGTTGCATAATTGTAATGTGAGAAGACCAACTTAACCCAACACTCGAGTGAGTGGGAAATTTATTAGTATATCTACAAAATATTTCAAGTGAGGCACCATTATAATTTATAGCCTTTTATAAATTTAAATCATGTTGGTCAGCTGGTGTACAGTAACAATCTTCTTGACCTGAATAGTTGCAAGAGTCTATCGCTAAATAACCTATTTTACTTTTAGCCAATAAAGAATCTATTTCCATACTCTAGATGATCCTCTTGAGTTTGTTTTGAAGGTATTGATGGTACATTGGTACTGTTTTTGAGAAAGCTTAGATATGATGTTTTCATTAGAGATGATCACAGTCCTTGGGTTATTGGCTTCATTCAATATCTGGGTCAAGTAAAAGGTATATTGACACAGCTTTGAATTATTTTGAAAGTGCCAAAAATAAGCTATATTTCCCACTAATCTTAATATCGAATCCAAAGTTTGTAATTCTCTTAAAACACTCTAAAAACTCTCCGTCTGATCAAATGTGTGTCCAGGTGATCCCTACCCTTGGAAAAAATGTTTTTTTTTTAATAGTTAAAAGCTTTTGGGATAAGTTGGAGTTGTTTTTGTTTGATTGATGAATAGCTTTATTTGATCAATGGTATGGATGTAAGAAATTTTAGCACCCATTTTAACAAGAACTTCAAATTACCCTAGCAAACACTGCTATACCATATGTTTTGCCGAGTTCACTTCATTCCTTTTTGACTGTAAAAAGAGAATCCAAAATGCATGTCATTGTTATTTCTTTCAACATCTGATTATTGAAACAGTTGATTCCTTATCTGGTGGTTGGGAAAGTTTATCAAAAGTAATTCACTTATAAGTTAGTTGGACAGTTTGTAATTACAATGCCTTCCCTGTCAGCACAATACAACATGAGAAAAGCAAGAATATGAAGTAACATAAGATTTAGCATTGGCTTCATCCAGAGTTTTACAACTTCCAAGTAGGTATATTCTATGGTTATATGGGTCTTATGACATTTTTCATTGTTGGTTTACTTTGTTGATTGTGACAATTTGGTGGTGAAAATTTGAATTTTATTGATCTTCCAATTTGTACGGGATTGATTGCAATGTTAAGGTTGTTTTATTTGTGAAAGTTACAAATGTTGAAGACTTGAAGCATATTGTTTTTGTGGTAGGCTGGTAGCGGATTAGACATGATAATAATGGTATATAATAACAAGAGATTTTTGATTCAATGAAGATTGCAAGAGTTGGCTTTTTAACTCTGAAGGGTATAATCTTTTAGATTTAGGTACAGTTGTATAGAGAGTTGAATGCTTAGTAGATTAGCATGCTCTGTTCTGATCTCCACAGTGTGAAGGATATGATGCTTTTTTGGTCTACTTTGTTGATACCTGAGAGTTTAGTGACATAATGGGAAAACATGGGAAGAAAGAGAGAGCTGATACACAATCTTCTGTTAGATGATGCAATAGAATTAGATTCCTACTCTCAATATAAGCGAGTTGGAAAGATCAAGGGAGGCTTAACTTCACTCATCTATATATGCCCTTTGTGTTGAAATGCTGAAAACCAGGTTGAATAAATTATACTGCTCAACAAACCAACCCATTATCCCAATCCGAATAAATAATAGCGGGTAATTTTGCAAAATTACAAGTAAAAGAAAGATGAATAGACACATCTTAGATCTTGTGACATGTAACCAAAGAAAAAAATGATAAACATATTGGTTTCATAATAACAATTGCAAAGATGAATACTATTTGACCAAAAGTGTCAACTCTATTGTTATTAAATATAGAGAACATTAGATAAATTATATGATTAAATATATAGAAGAATCTAACAGACTCTATATTTTATTTTACTTTATTTTTATTGTTGACATAATCATAACTATATGTATGTATTTATTTGAAGCACAATAATGCTTGTAAATATCACTGTTTGTTTAAAAAATCTATCATGGGATCATAAACATCTTGTTTAGCATTGACACCCATAATAAAATCAGCATATGCATAATTTTCCTTGAGCACTTGCACGAGCTTGTTAGGATCATGATTTTTGAACTCGTCACTGAGCAAATACTGCACATCTTCAACATCAGCTAGCATATCTAACCTTCCCATTCCGAGAAAAAGAGGGAAGTCTTTCCGAATTGCGACCAAGTCATAACTTGGAGGATGTACTCGACCATAGCGACGAAGATTTCCTATAAGACCATAATCATACCTTGCTATTCTGTCTGTTCTAATCACTACACCGATTCCATTATGTAAAAAATAGTACTATTAGTCCTAATCCAAAATGTATAAAAATATAATTATATTGAGATTTATTTCTATGCACTAAAATAATTTAATTTTTTTTCCTTTACTTGTTTCTAAATTAATTTTACAAAAATATATACAGTTAGAGATATGAGAAATAGTTGTAAGTGCATACAAAGTAAATTCAAAAAAAAAATTGTGAGTAAAAGTAAATTCAATTTTATTTATAGTCACAACAAGCAAAATATAAAATTGTTGATTGTTTTTGTCAATTTTTTGTTTGTTGATTTTTAGTACACTTACACTGAGAAAAATAGATCAAGTTCTTTGTTGATGTTGGCTGTGGTTCATGTTCGAGGTAGTAATCTATCCTGGAAGAGTTTATACAACAATTCAAACCTATAAAATTTAAAGGTAATTAAGGAATATCAAAATAAGGGGGAAAAAAAAAAGGAATCCCAAATTAAAATCAATAATTGTCATAATCAAGTTTGTTGATACATAAAAAAATCAAGGAAATTTCACTTAATGAAAAATGCATTAAAATTAAGTGAAATTTCATCGTTAGTAACAAGATCTAGTTAAAGTACCTGTGAAAGGTGACATTAGGTCTACACAGTCAAGCCCTAGTATATCACAGATGAGTTTCAAAAACTTTAATCCATCAGCACTGCTCAATAATTAGAAAACCATATGATTTATTTTTTCGACTTTTTTTTTTGGCTTATTTAGAAAATATAGAAGAAAGGGTTTTTTAGTTTCTTACGCTCAAGGAAGGAATTGACGAATGCTCAACCAATATGCATCCTCTAATATTAAAAAGGAAAATATTTTCATAATATTATTCAATTAATATTTAGTTAAATATAGTTTTATGTGTCTGTCACATACATTAACTAAAAAAAGTTTAGCAGCAAGTCTTGTTGCCTCTGAAGTAATCCAACCCATATGAGCAATTGGACTAAGAAATGCAGCTGATCTTGTCATATTAAGAAGATTCCCTTGAGAAAAAGCATCAAAAGCTATTAAAGATCCCTGAAAAATTTAGATCATTGATTGTTAAACATACATAACATACACTATGGTTGTAAACATACATAAATAAATAATTATAAAATTTGCACGCACTCTCTTCTCATTCTCTCTCTTGTGAGCCATCGTCAAAATCCTAGTTTCTTCTCCTTCATCCATCAAAGAGGGATGATTTTAGGTCAACAAAATCACCCCTCTAACTCGTTTTTTTATTTCCCTTTTATTGAAATAAGTGATTTTCACATCTATTTCGTTTTTTCTTTCGTCGTCTTAGTGCGACGTTGTTTTGTTCCTCGTTGTTGTGCGACGTTGTTTGTCTCTCTTGTTTCGTTCAGGTATTTGTTCGATTCGTTGCAGATCCGGAGACATGAGTATTCCGAAAACTTAAATATAATCATATGTGTAGGCTTTAATACTTTGCCGTTTTATGCTATTAACATGGATGTTGCGAGTTTGTTCACAGATTCATTCTTTTTGTTTTTAACGAATTTTCGTTGTATCGATGTACTGTATCAATTTGAATGAACGAAATGTCGTTTATTTTTGTCAAAATAAATAAATAATTGATTATGATTAACTCACCTGTGAATGACCTACCAAGTGCATTTTTTGACCAGTATGGTCGTAAACATATTGCACTGTAGCAGGAAGATCATTATTAGCTAATTCATCCCACGACCACTCCCAGTAACCCTATAACAAATGATTAATAAACCAATAATCAATTACAAGTGCTATTAACTTGTGAAACTCTAAAAGCTGAAATCCACTGTTAAGATTATGTGTATTTGGAACATCGATGGATGATCAATGCCTCTCTCTCTCTCTCTCTCTCCCTCCCTCCCTCCCTCCCTCCCCATCTTGATTGAAAGTCCACCAATAGTATGAATTTATAAATGCGGAAAATCCCAAATGGTAGGGAATTTCAAATTCATCATTAAATATAAAAACCTTATCATCAGGAGTTAATGATGTGTGTGAGCTATATCTTGAGCTGCGACCACCGACAATCCATACATCGAATTCACTATCTGCTAAAATAAATGTCAATGATTCATCGAAGAATTCCACAACCATATTACACATCACAAACAATTAATTTTGGTTGATATATGAATCATAGGAGTCAACACATGTTGACTTTGTTTATGCATAATGCATGTAGCCATGTACTACCCACCTTTTATCGTATAGTAACGGTTGCATTTTAAAAATTATTCCAAAAAGATCATCACTTTTATTAGTTTCTGATATTGTTTTACTATTTTTCGGTTTTAACATTTAATTGAGATTACGTGCATGTTCTCAAGTTATTATATCAAACTTTATATATAAAATAATGAAAATACATTAATGACTAAAAGGAGTAAATTAGTAAAATAACCGTCCTTTTTCTTTTACTTATCATATCATGTTACAATTATTGTGGGATGAATGAATAATTTATATTAATTAGTATCTGCAGCAACAAAACTTACACAAAAGAGATCATGTTGTATTAACACTGGTGGCTTGTTTGCTTTCTCACTGGACCGCCTAGCCGGCAATCTCTGAATGCTCAAGATGAAGCCATCCGATGTTGTAACCTGAGTCAGCAAAAATAATATTCGTGTTAACTAAATTTTTGTTTTATTAACCATTTATATATGTGTACTTTTGTCCAAAAATATATGTGTGTACTTGTTTGGTTCATCACATTAACTAGTCTCATATTTAAGATTTTAGCATAATTATAGTTAGTATATATCAAATATGGAAAATATTTCTTCATAATCAAATGGCATGTGGGAATATGCTGCAAGCTGGCTGCTATGATTTATTTACTTATGTTCTTCACATGTGTAACCTTGTGTCTCTACCATAATTTTGCAGATACCATCATCATTGTTAAGTAGAGACGATGCTGAAAATTCATTGCCAGTGTTAAGTGTTTTTCTTCCTTGTGCTATTGTAATGCAAAGCAAGACTATTGAGAAAAGATTAACTACTCTGCTGCTGGCCATATTGACGAAGTGGTTAATTATGGTTATGCTTATGCCCCCTCCATAGAAACAGGTTTTATAGGCTAAACAAAGTTGAAGACAGCATTGCACTTAATTAATGGTTGTAAGAAACTTTGGTGGCACTGTAGTAATTATTTATGGTTGTGTTCTTCTAACAAATTTTCGCTCAATTTAAAAAAAAGAAAATGGTCCACATTAACGTTTTTAATTCAATAAACATTACTTGAGCGTTCGAAACATTAGCATTCATGGGTAAATTACAGTGTTAATGTGATTATAACTATCGAAAGTATATAGTATTTGTTTATTTTGGCAATTTGGGTTGATGTAACTCCTAGGTTATCTTACTAGTTGGGGTTTTGTTCGTGAAGTGTTGATTTGTGATTTATAAATGAATGTGTCAACATTTATTTCTTGAGTTTGACACATACATTATGTTAACCGACGAGTCACTGCAGATTAATAACCAGAATAAAGTTATTTTTATTTCTTGATAAAAAAAAAGTTTAGATAAATTGGAATCTAAGGTTTACGAGTATTAGACATCAAAGTTCATCAAACAGTAACAAAGATATTTACAGATTACTCACTGAAGATGTCGTCACACAAGCAACGGAAGTTGAACCCCGACCTTGTAAGTGGGTTAGTTTCTTATCAACTAAATTAACTTTCATTACCAACTAGGATAAATTTTGTATAGTCACATACAAATTTAAATTAGGGTTAAATAAGTTTTTCATCCTAATAAATATAGTGAATTTTGATTTTAGTTCCTAAAAAATTAAACCAAATGTTTTCATCCTCACAAAAAAATTTGTTTTGTTTTTTGTCCTTAATGGCCACTTTATGTTCATATAAATGTCAAAATTATAACTCTTTAATGTTCAAATTGTATCCATATTATGTCCGTTTATTATATTCGACATTTATATATTTATATTATGTTCAAAAAATATCAAAAGCACGTCAAAATTATATCCATTAGGGACGAAA
>Ga0315915_1009710_pt1 | contig 10849 bp, 6 predicted proteins | sample MpolbnodulesMG_FD_207738 | JGI IMG/M metagenome (GOLD analysis project Ga0315915, IMG submission 207738) | Medicago polymorpha root nodule microbial communities from Los Angeles, California, United States - branched nodules | ecosystem: Host-associated > Plants > Roots > Nodule | place: USA... | reverse complement strand
CAAAAAAACATTGTGAAAGAGAAAGAAGGACACTTGTGACATTGTGGTTGACCAATGTCTCAATGTCACCAACCACAATGTCACCAAAGTGCTACCCCTTTTTATAAGACTTATTTGGTATTTCCAAGTACATTAATTAATTCTTTACCAACATATCCTATTTATTTTATATTTTTTTCTTCAATCAACATGAAATACTATATTGAACACACATAAACTAACTCTCTCTCTCTTCAAGGATAAAATAGTAAAAACAATATTAATTACAAACAAATTTATTATCAATATCAATTTTCTTAATTTCCGTTATTTTTTCAAAATGGCGTTATAAATAGGACGGAGGTAGTACATTTTTTTCCTTATACTGTTGATGTGATATTGAAATAGATGATCATGGTTAGTTTGATTTGTTATAATTTTAAAGCAACAAACATTTATATTTTTAATTTTAATCAAAATTTCATAAAAAAACACCGTTCATAATTTTCAAATGTTAGTATAACAAAAAAACGGAAAGACGGACACGTGAACGTCTGTCTTTTCACTACTTTTTTATTGACAAAATAAATGACCCCTCGAATGATTTTATCATTAATAATCATTTAAGCCACTATTTCCTAACTTTTACGCGGGTTTTTACGTTTATTTTGTATCAGGAGTTACTACAGGTGCAGCAAAATAAAATTATATGCGTGTCAAGCCAAGAAGCAAGTGCAGCAACTTGGTGACAATCCAAACATATTTGAAGTAAGATACAATGGTGGACATTCCTGCAACATGTCCTTAAAATTACCAGCACGACAACTGATGAATATCTCAAAAGACGTGACTCAAACTGCCATGCCTCCATCATCAATTTCGTATCCTGGGTGGCTTTCACCAGGTGAGGAAACAAGTTGAATAACGGAGTAATTAATATCGTAAATTTAGTTTTCATGAAATTTATTATATTATAATTTAGTAATAATATCTTCCAAAAATTTCTTTTTAGTAATAATATGTTTTTAATGCTTCATAATTTATAATTGAAACTTGTATCTCTTATATTAAATACATAATTTTTTAATAAATAATTAGTGTCCATGATAGAAAACCAAAATCCAATCAATATATAGGTTTTATATTAAGGCCAACACCACAAGTTTACACCTTTACCACTTCAACTCTCGAAATGTCTTCCTCTTTTTTGAAGCTTCTACAAGTTTTCATCTTAAATATCCTCAACCCCAGAATGATCAAATCAGTCGTCCGAAAGATTTTCTTGTCTCCAGTTACCCTTGGAGTTTAAGGTAATATCAAAAGTCGTATCATACCTTCTTCAACCTCTAGAGTGTGCTTCTTTGTCCTCTTGAAAATTCATTACTCTACACGAGAGCATGACACACAAGGTCTCCATAGCTGTATTTCTTTGGTGCAACAACATCCCCATTTATCTATCTCTTATTAAATAGTTGGAAGCCACTGTTGGTCGTCTTCTTCTAGTCCCGCCAGTGGAAGACTCCACTTTAAGTTGAGTTTACTTCACCTCAACTTCCACCTCTTTGGCTAATCAACAGTACTGTTATTACATATGTCTGTTCATACTCATCTTGAGTATTCTTCCATCCGCCTCATTAGACTGATCTTCAATGATCTTGATTATTCTTGTCTTTGCCTTTCCATAATGATATTCAGTATTCCTATCTCCGCATCATCAAATCAATCTTGAATTTTCTTAATAGCTTTTTAACATCTCTTCAAAATCACAAGGACTTTGGGAAAACGCATCGCTGCCATGATCTCTTCAAAAGTGTGGCGTAACTATCAATAGTAATTAAGAATCAAACAACAAGAATAGATGTAGTTCTATTTTTTTTTTTTTTTTTAAAGCTAGTGAGATGCAGGGAGCATACTCACCAAAATATATATATAAAAAAGATTGTTACAAAAAGGAGAAGGGGGTCTTGCCAAACCTTCTCAACCAAAAGTTTGTAACTAGGCATCCCTAGTCTATTGTTAACATAAGCTTCTCTAACTTCCACTGGTAGAGTAAAAAAGTACTGATAGGTTGTTAAAGACAAACCTATATGAGCTAATCTATCTGCACATACATTTCCCTCCCTATAAATATGGGACACAATGAAATTAATTCCTCCAATGTAATTCAAACAATTCAACTATGTCTTTCTTATAGTCCAAGGCACTATATCTGTGTTTTTGAAGGCAAGCACTGATATCATGGAATCAGTCTCCAACCAAAGGTACCTATAGTTTCTTTGTTGGGCCAGTTCTAAAGTTCTCATTATACCACATAACTCAGCAACTAGAGTTTTTCCACCATTTAAACCTTCTGCAAAGCATCCCAGAAATTGACCCTTGCAGTTTCTGAAGATTCCACCACATGAAGTTGCTCCAGAAGCTGCTGCACCATCATCACAGTTAGCTTTTAAACACATCAACTTTTCAATATAGTGAATCTCTATCTTTTTATCTCTTAAAGTATATATAACAGGTGTTTGAGTGTATATTGATTAGTTTCCAAAAAATTTATAAACATTCATAATATCTAACATGAATATAAACATTATACCATGCAATTTATAAACATGAATATAATATACGATTAATTCTAACAAATCTCGAACTATCTCAAACAAATTGTGACAATAAATTCTACAGCTAAATCCATAAGCTCTATCCCAGAGGCAAAGCTAGCTCCTCCGGCAGATGGTGGGCATCATCCTGTGATGGACTCTGTCGTTGGCTATCTTGTTTCTGCAATAAGATCACAACAGAGGAACGTTGTTAATGGAGACGGAGCATTTTCATTTTCTGCAGAAACGGAGGGGACAATAGAACTGTTAGAGAGCATACTGGCATCGAAGTCTGAAAAATATGCGGACCCTTCTCTGCGTCATTTTTTCATGATGAATAATTGGAGGTATTTAGAAAAGGCAAATAAAAGAAGGGATATTGATATTGCAATTTTTGGTGATGTTTGGTACCAAAAACACAGAGAAAAAGTGCAACAAAATCTTGAACTCTATCAAAAATGCTCATGGGATAAGCTGGTGCAATTTTTAAAGTTGGATATAATTGAGCCCATGGAACATAATATTGCAGTAGATTTAATGAAAGAAAAGCTCAATTTGTTTAATATGTACTTTACTGAGACATGCAGAATCCAGTGCACATGGTCTGTTCATGATTATGGTCTAAGGACAGGAATAATTAGATCTCTCAAAAACACCTTGCTGCCAGCGTATGGAATCTTCATTGGGAAGTTTCAGGATTTTCTTAAAAACAGTGCTTACGAATATATTGAGTATGGAATGTTTGACATTCATGATATACTTGATAATTTGTTTCTTGGAACCAAGACATTTTGAGAAAAAAATAAAGTAAACCAGACAGACACATGAATCATTTGGTTTGTGATCACAAATGTATGTGTCCATTTTGTTTTGTTTTTAGCATTGTTTGGTTTGGGATGTGCTTTATCTTTTCCTGATGTTTTGTTTTGTTTTCTCAATCTTATATTTGCCGATAAGATACAATAATGTTGTATTGAATGCAAGCACGTGTGACATGGTTTGAGATAGTTTATGGACACATGTTATGCAAGCACGTAGCGTAATTATATTGTTAATATTGTGAAATGCTTAAAAGATATTAAATAAAAATTATCAGCATTAATGTAGAATTTTTATTAAATAATTTTTATTTTATAAGCAAAAACTTGTTAAACCACACCAAACGTGGATTAAGACTTCAAACGTGGCTTTCAAGATATTATTCCCTACTGAGCGGCAACTATGTGATCAGATTTTCTTTGGGTTCTCCTCCGCTGCTGATTTATCCTTCATGGATGTTTGCAGGGAATCCACAATTCAGCAGCTGAAACTCACTGATGTCATCGCATTAGGATTCCAATCACCGGAGCTATTGTTTAGAGTCCTCGATGTGTTTGAAACAATGTGTGACTTAGTTCCAGAGTTTGAGTCTTCGTTATGTGGTTTGCTGCAAAACGAAGCAACCACAATTTGGAGGAGATTGGGGGAAGCAATCACAGGCATTTTCATAGAGTTGGAGAATCTGCTAAGAACCGGTAACGGCAGTTCCCGATGGTGGAATTTACCCACGTGCTGAACTACCTCCAGGTTGCTTGTCATTCAGGGGCTCAGGGCAGACATTGGAGCTAGTGTTTGATGAGGAGTATGAGCATCTGTTGAAAGAATATACCAAAATTGAGGATAGAGCAAATTCCTCTTCCTCTCTTTCAGTGAAGATGGGTTTGATTATAGAGATATTAGAGAGAAATTTGGAAGTCAAGTCCGAAATATACAAAGACCCTGCTTTGTGCTATGTTTTCTTGATGAATAACTGCTGCTACATTGTTCGAAAGACCGAAAACAATGAACTGGGAACCATTTTAGGAGACGATCAGATCCAAAAACACACTGCAAAAGTTCGGCAACATCATGAGAAATATCAAAGAAGCCATGGAGTGTTGGACTTTGTGAAGTTGGATAACAATGGACCAATGCAGCCTAATGAGGTAGCAAAGTCAATGAAAAATAATTTGAAATCGTTCAACATGGTCTTTGAGGAAATATGCAGCATTCAGTTGGAATAGTTTGTCTTTGATGAGGAACTTAAGGAAGAAATAAGAAATTCCATGGCAAAAACGCTGCTGCCAGCTATTAGAGCTATAACTCTAATTCTTAGAAATCGTGGTTGGGCCTAACTCATTCTTATGGGACTCTTAACACACCCCCTCACGACCAGCACTATTCAGCTTGGTTCGTGGACATAAATGGTGGGTGGCCCGATATCGGAAACCTGATAGTAGGTGGGCCAATGGATCTTGGGAGGCTCTGATACCATCTTAAAAATCGTGGTTGGGCCTAACACAACCTCACAAAACCGGCTTGTGAGGTGTGGATTTCCCCCACTTATAAACACATTGTCAGGCCATCACCTATCCGATGTGGGACTCTTAACACCAGCGTATGGGGCAGAGGATATCAAAGCAAGACTTGGGGATTTGTTTCAGAAAAACAGTTGATCAACTGATAGCCGAACGAAAGCGAAGCTAAAGTTATTTTTTTTTTCTCTGTGTGCATGTATTTGTTGTGTAGTTCAAATACAAAGTTTTGATTTGCATCATTAGGAATTTAGGATGACTTAAAAGGATTTTTGAAACGGTTGGCCATCTGAGGTACAATTAACACTTGTTGCAACACTAAGGTGGTTTTAATTCATTGCTTTCGACTCTTCAATTGTGCATCACTTAGAAATAGTATAAAAACAAGGAGTTTACTGAGTCAACAGGATTTTCATGTTTTGAATTTATTTGGCTCAAATCCAAGCATTTTTCAACTACTTTTTGGACATGAATCCATTGCAGTCCTTGATAAAGATCAAACTTTAATATTTTCACTTCAGTAAATTGGATTTAAAGCCTAAAATCAAGAAAAGAGTCAATCAATTTTCATCTACTAACTGCAATTTGAACGCAGGTTGTTATTATTTGCAGCAGCTATAATAGTGTCAAAGACCAGGAATTTAGTACTAACCAACCATGTTTGGTATGCTTAGGAAAATTTCCTTGTTTTGGTTTTCATGTTATAGATAAGCTTGGTTAAGGTCCAAGTCTCTACAGGGATTTTTATCCCAACAAAAAGTCTCAGCAAGGATTGGAATTTTATTTCAATATGTGTAAAATCAATAGATTTTCTTTATAAAGCCCTCTTAATTTGTGTGTGATTTATATTAGAGCTGCACAGTTGAAGTGTTGAAAGCAATGACCAATAAGAACCAACTCATTGTTACAACTTACAACAAGTTTTAGTTTAATCTACTATATTGTTATAGTAATACAAGGTCATGCATCTTTTACAACTTTTTTGTGACAATCAAAACTTTGTATTACAAATACACAACAAATGCACAAACATTAACACAGTTTTAGCTTCACTTTCGGTTATCCGCTGATCCACTGGTTCCCTAAAACAAATACTCGAGTCTAACTTTGGTATCCTCTATTCCATACTTAATATATTTATCAGCATGCTTACCAAGTTCAAGAACCCTCTGAAACTTCCCAACAAAGTTTGCATATGCCGGCAACAATAGTTTCTCAACCAAAATTCTTATTTCTTCACCTCAAATTGCTCATCAAAGACAAATTGCGAAGATTGGACCCTGCATAAATCATCAAAATACAATATATATGCTTGTCCCCTAATAATAAACTTATTCAAAACGTTAAATATTCGGTCAATTTCCTTTGTTTAGTTAAATACACAAAACGAAACTTAAGATTATACTCGATTTAATTAAATGAGACCAGTTCAAACATTACATTTCACAAGTCAACTCAAGCTATGAGAATTTTTGCTATGCTAAGCAAAAATTTCGCTTTCGGCTTTGAACTTTGAATTTTGCTATCCAATACATTGAATCTTGCTTAATATAATTCTCATAAATTCATCAAAAGACATACAGATTTATCTTCGCTTTCAGCTACCAGTGGACCTGTTGTTTTCAATGAAACAAATCATTGAGTCTTGCTTCAGTATCCTCCTTTTCATGCCTAATATATTTATGTATGATCATGCTCACCAAGTTCAGAAACTTTATGAAACCTCCGGAAGAAGTTTCTGTAATCTGGTCGCAGAGTTTCTCAATGGAAATTCTTATTTCTTCGCTAAGTTGTTCATCAAAGATAAACCATAAATATTGAACCCTGCACTAATCCTCAAAAACAATGTTGAACGATTTCCACTTCTCTTTCACTGACTTTGCTACCCAATTAGCTGAAACTTGTTATTAAGAGTCCCACATCGGGTAGAAGATGGTCTTACAATGTGTTTATAAGTGGGGGGTAATCCTCATGTCACACGTCGGTTTTGTGGGGTTGTGTTAGGCCCAACCACGAATTCTAAGGAACTTATGCATTGTTCTCCACTTTAAAAACCTAAATGCCTCATGGTACTGCATATGGTACTACCGAATTTTTTGGATTGTGTTTTTTATGGTGAATTCCATGGAAAAATAAATGTCGAAGGAGATAGGCCATGTGAGCAAGAAAATGCGGGGAAAGCTAGTTACAACTAATGGGAATATATATCACAATTGAGAATGAGAAAAGGGTGTGAAGAATTTTGATATTTCTAGATTCTCCCTCTATCTTTCGAAATCTTATTCACTACATGTACTTCTTTAGATTACACTAAATGGATTAGAATCCATATTTACTGTTTCATCTTTCATGAATTTATGTACGTGAAACCTCTACAATTACTATAGCAATTTCAAGTGCTTCATTTTCTAAATTTGTCCTCTCCCTAAATTCCACACCCTTACACTGTGCTACTTCCTTCTCCTAAACATAACTCTGTTCTCGCAAGTCTCAACTATCAACACCAGTTGGAACAGACAATGACGAGTAGCAATGTAGCATGTTGTTGGCATATCCACAATGTACGCACGTGTCAGAAATTTTTAATTTTATTTTTTAAATAACTTCTAATACTCAACACGTATCTTCACCGTTAATGTATCAGTGTATTGATACGTATCCGATATATAAGAAAGAAAATGGCGTAGCGGTGTTTCATAGCATAGTTGAAAGCAGGGCAGATTTTGGATTTGGCTTCCAAATTTCTCTTTTGTAGATCGATAATCAAACCCAACTTCACTGAGAGAGGGGAAGTGAAACGCACTCATTCCTCAATTTTGGATATTCCTTCAATGGATTTGTAACAATGGTTATAACCACTGGACAATTCATATTTGAAAATTTATGAAGATGAAAGCAACATATTTGTAAACTTAAGAAGATGACAATAGCTAGAATATAACAAGGTGTAAGATGTAACCATAACTCGGTGAGTATTATATTTATTCCAAATGAAACAATATAATGATGAAACACTAGAAAGAAAGATGGACAACAATATCTAACAATGATCATGAAAATTTGAACTCTACTATCTCAGAGTAGTTGTTATCTTCTCTCCTCAGTATTCATTTCTTCACAATGACATATATTGTTATCTCCATGAATCCTAGCTGGATTCTTTTTCTAGTCTTCAATCATGTAGTACTTAAATTTCACTCAATAGTTGCTATCTTTTTCAGAAAACCAATAAAAAGAGTCTTTTTTTGAATGTCTTCTACGCTGAGTTTCTGGAATCCTGATCTTTCTAGTCTTTGCGCCAAACCCTCAGTCCGGCAGCTGGTAAACAAGTTGGATAAGTGTTTCATAGACCCGATATTGACCATCAACTTTGCTGCGTTGTTAAGGTTGTCGATGGTTTCAAGTGGCAATGTGTCAATCATTAAATTTAGGTCAGACATGGTCAATTCAGAATCATCACTAAGATATACCTCCAGCTGCATTAAAACCATGTCGATGACATTTGAACTTTCCTGCTGAAACATTTTCACACAATTATTGAGTTGCTCCACCATACTACTAGCAATATCAGTACTGGCCGGTCGTGGTGAATGTGAAAGGACATCAACAACTACCAAATTTTCATCTTGGAGACTGGTAGGTTGTTCGGTATCTATTACAACATCTACAGAAGAGAAAGAAGAACGAAGAATAATAACAAGGTTGCTAAAACCAGCTCCAAGAATGACTAACTGCAATTTAACCTTCATGAGCTGCACAATTAAACATCCGAGAAAAAAGTAAAGAAGATCCACTTCGAATCCACACTGTATTTGCCTTGATAAACTTAGTGACATGATAGCAAAGGCAGCACATGAAATTAGACTATATGCATCTGGTTTTCCATTCATCACTTTATCAAAGAAAAAGGAATATAGTGATATGATTGTTAATGCCAAATATGCTGTGTGAGCTTTGAACCGAAGACTTCTTGAGTGTCACCATATATTTGCTAATAAGACCATAAGGCTGACGATGAAGCTGAAAATACTGTAAACAAAAATCTTCAACAGATTCCAATTTCCAAATAGATAGTTGAAGGAAGAACTGAAAGTATAACAAAGAAGTCCAACAACAGATGAAGCAAAGCCTACAAATCTTCACACCTTTGGCAACATCATCCATCTCCAAGTTTGGATTAGAACATGCGCCATGTTGTCTCAGGTGTGTAATGATTAAATTTCAAAGATGGAGTGAGAGTGTGAGACCAACCATTTTTGAATACAGGTGTGACTTGCTTGTTACTATCTCTATTTTAGCCGAAATTTCGAGGAAAGGAAAGGACCAAAGCTGTTTGTCATCTGCAAGAAAGCTCCAATGATTTTCACATTTTTTACTTCGCTGATTGTTTTATGATTTTTCCAATTAGTTACGAGGCAAGTTCCAAGCCAAGGAAAAAATCTCATCTGCAGTCAACAGCCAACACTCAACAGTTATGTTAATGATGGTCTACGTTTGTCCTTATTTATTAGTTTGACTTTTTTGTATTGAAATAAAAGCAATATTCATTGTTCAAATTGGTTGTAGTACATTAGATATAAATACAAATTCAACATTGTTAAAAATGTAAATGTTGAATTTTCAATAAACACCCAAGTTAATAGCATAAAATTTGTAAAATCTCTACGAATAATATAATGAAATCAAAGTGATCGAATAAATTATTCTTTCGGACATCTTATATACAAATATTTGTATTTATATATTAGTTAAAAAAATAAGATCAACGTAAGATATATGAATAGTACACATTATGAAAATGTGACATGTATTTAGAAAAAAGGGAGTATATAAAATGAGTTTTTATTTTTTTATTTTTTAAGAATGGTTTATAATGTTGGACGGAGAATGTAGTTAGATAATAAGGCAATCCAAATTAATATACCGAAAGCTCCTGGCTAAACAAATACTGAAATTAGCGTTTTTTTATATGTGCAAATTTGCACATGTTAAGAAATTTAAAATGGTAAGTTTGTTTTGAACATTGTACATTTTATATAAATATATTACATTTAAATAAATAATTGACGTTTTTTAAAAAAAAGTTATTATTTTTAGTTTCTTTAACATGTGCAATATTGCACATGTTAAACAAACCCATAAAATTATAATCCCTAAAAATATACTAAAATTAAAGTCTCATTAACTATGTCCTCAGAACACTCCTTAAGAATTCTTAATTAAAAAATTATTTATGATTTTATGTTGAATTGTTCAATTTTCAATGCATGAATTCATCAATTTATATAAAAATTTAGTCTAAACTACACGTTTCGCCCCCTAAGTTTTAAAAAGTTGCGATTTTGGCCCCTTATTTAAAAAAAATGAAAATTTTGGCCCATTTTACAAAATGTTGCATAGCTAATGAGAAAACGCCACATGTCCCAAAACAGGGGGCCAAAATCGCAACTTTTGTTAAAGATAAAGGGCCAAAATATCTTATTTTCCTAAAGATAGAGGGGTAAAAGAACATATTCCCCTAAAGTTGAAGGGTCAAAAGAGCATATATACTAAAGATAGAGAGCAAAATTTTTATTTTTTTAATAGGGGACTAAAATCGCAACTTTTTAAAACTTATAAGGCGAAAAGTACAGTTTATTACTATTTAAAATTGTTAAGAGTGCCCTTAGAGACATTGGTTAACACTTCCGAGTAAATTATAATATGAAATAACATCAACGACGAATACGGTCTATCTGCTCTTAGTAGTTAATTAATATAGGCTTAATTAATGATTTTTGGTCCCTTAAGTTATTTGTTGGTTACATTTTGGTCCCATAAGTTATAACGTTACAATTTGGTCCCTTAAGTTAGTATTTGTTAGCCAAATAAATCCTCACCATCAGTCTTTTGCCAAAACGTTAAATAGGTACATGTGAACGGTGACGTGACAACTTGCAATGT
>Ga0315915_1009706_pt1 | contig 10852 bp, 3 predicted proteins | sample MpolbnodulesMG_FD_207738 | JGI IMG/M metagenome (GOLD analysis project Ga0315915, IMG submission 207738) | Medicago polymorpha root nodule microbial communities from Los Angeles, California, United States - branched nodules | ecosystem: Host-associated > Plants > Roots > Nodule | place: USA... | reverse complement strand
GGAAAAGTTATGTCCATGCTTATTTTACAGCAAGAAAAATGAATAGAAGTTAAGAAACCGAGAAAGCATTTGATAGTAATATTTAAATATTCTTCTTAAAAAAATTAATACATTTAATTATTTATAAAGAAATTTGAAGTATTTTTTGAGGTTATAATGATAATTACTTTAACTTAATAAAAAGGGCCTAAGCCAGAAGAAAATAACCACACGGCAATGATTAAATATATAAGTTTTTTTCCTTAAACTGTAATGCCAATTTATTAACGGACTTAATTAACGATCATATTAACAACATATATTGTATAAACAAGCATTGCACACACACATCTGTCTGTTGATATTTTACTATATTGAGATTTTTGTGTATGTGTTTATTTATGTAGTTAAACTCAAGTAGTTAATAAGATTTAGTTAAAGGTAAAACGTAAGAATATGAGTTTGATCTCTATTTAAAATAACCCTTAATAATATGTAATTTATCTTATGGCCAAATTTAAATTATGAAGACCAATCTATAAAAAATAGGATGGTCAAGACAAAAGTAATATAGGATGGTCAAGACAAAAATAATGACATTTATGTTTGTAATATTTTAAGAACTAATAATACGGGTAGTAATAATATAGTAGAACTATAAAATACTATCGAATATTTGTGTCAATTTTTTTAATCGTATCTCTAAAATCAACACTTATCCTTTCTGAAAAAAATACTATAACAATAATTTTCCTTTCTCTTACACAAGTGTTATACCACTACCAAAAAAAGAGATATATGAACCATAACCATGCTCTTTCCTTTCCAGTCTCAAAATCAAAAACCTACCCACTTATCGTATTGAATCAGCATAACATTATTCGCAATATATAGCAAGACTCATTTCCAAAATCAATACCTTTCCTTCTTTATTTTTTTGGTAATAAATTATAATACTAATACTTTTCCAATTACTGTTCCTTTCTACCATCAAAACTTACGAACTAATAAGACATAAAAAAGAACTACCACACATTTTTTTGTTGTTTGAAAGATGTGTAGTACACCCTCCATTTGTCACTATTATTCATATTTTTGGACATATGCATCATTCATCATGACGTAGATATGAGACGAATGGCAAGAAAACAATACTACTATCAAAGAAATAAATTATCTTATTTTGAAGGGAAAGAGATAAATATGAAACTATTATTCAATGTTTTTTGCTAAGAAATAGTAGTAATTTTCAAGCAATAAATTTGTTATTTTTACCTTTATTCCATAATGAGATGGGGACAAAGGGGATGATGATGAAATATTTATTTGGTTTAGGATAATCATATGATACACACATTACATTAACGAACCTTGTTGTGCGTGCCCCCCCCTTCTTTGTCCAATAATCTCTTCACATTTTCAGACACAACAAACACTCTTTCATACTTTTCCCATTCTTTCTCCCGTTTTTATTGCATCATCATGGATCCCACACCTGCCGCGCAACGTCGTCTCAAAGCCATCAACGCTCACCTCATCACCTCCGCCGATGATAACTCTTCCGATCATCTTCAATCCAATCCCACCGCCGCCGAGTTCTTCTCCGGTACATATTCGCTTAAGCTTGTGTTTGTGTTTGTTTGTATCATGTGGATGATGATCCTAATTAGATTAATATTATACTACTTAATTAATTAATTGGTCAACCAATTAGGATTTAGGATCGTCGAAATTCTTAAAAGGATCATACATACTTGTTGTGGTAAACTATTCTCGCTGAATGCTGCATATACCTGATTCCTAATGGCCACTTCCTTTTCTGGGGGGTTTATTATAAAAAATTACGAACAATACTTAGGACTTATGCTTGATTAATGTCTCATTTTTTTTAGTGTAATAATATTTAATACAAAAGTACTCACATAATTAACTCTGATAATTTCCTATGAAATTTGAATATTAGTTATGGTACAATGCTCATTAGTTTTCTAATTTGTGGAAATATGTTTAGAAATTGACATTGAAACAAATCAAGAACCAATGAGGTGTTTGGTTTATTTAACCCAAAACAAACTATGGATTTCAAAACTGCCGAGAACTGGTAAACAACTGGTCAAATCGGTAAAAACCGGTGGCTGAATACCGGTTTGAAACTGCCAGATTTCTATTATGTTTTTTGCATTTCAGGAATTATCTCTTTTCGTGAAAGATTCATATAGATAAAAAAAATTATTTAAGTTTTTTTATTATCAATTTTTGCGTTACAAAAGCATACAATAGAATAGATCATTTTATATCAATTTCCAAATTATTTTTTCTTAATTTTTTCATGTTGATTTATTATACTTAGTATTATATCGTATGATATTAGAAATATGTTCACTTATCACTTATTTCACCATAGTTCAACCAGGTGAAACCATTAAACTGTGAACCAATGCTTCACTGGATCAATGCATGGTCGAATTTTAAAACAATTGTATGTTGTTCATTTTGTTTTTTGAAGGAAATTGTATGTTCATGTTATGCAAAGGATTATATATGTAATGCTGACATTTGTTGAACCTTTCTCACGACGGATGAAGTTATGTTGTTCACAAATGGACTTTACGACTATTGTTATTAATACATTGCATTCTTGCAATTACTTTCTTCGTCAATCATACCGATATCTTTAAGTTTTGACCTTTACTTCTGAGCAGAGCAAGGGTATAGTGTTGTACTCCCAGAGAAACTGCAGACAGGAAAGTGGAACGTGTATAGGTATACCACTTTCAATTATCCTTATCTCAGTTGTTATACATATTTCTAGGGTCACATGTGTAATACTACTTAATTCCTTTGGCAGATCCGTACGCTCTCCTCTGAAGCTGATGAACCGGTTCCCTGATCATCCTGAAGTTGGTACACTGCATGATAATTTTGTGTGAGCATTACTCCTTTTTCTCTTCAAAACTTAATTTAAACTTCATGAGGTTAATGTCTAATCTTAATAAGCATCACTTCACTAAGAAATTATATTTCATGCTTTAGAAATTGATGTGGATTTTGTTGAACTATGTAATAATAGGCGCGCAGTTGACACTTTTCGGGATTACAAATATTTGGGAACCCGTGTTCGTGTCGATGGAACAGTTGGGGAGTAAGCAGCTCTAATAAGCTTCCAGTTCCACCTTTTTTTTTTTATTTTTTTAATTTCATTCAGGTTTATTTGACATCCTTCTCATCATTTCCCCTTCTTCCTGCACTCCTAAGGTACAAATGGATGACATATGGAGAAGCAGGTACTGCTCGGTCGGCAATAGGTTCTGGTTTGATTCATTATGGAATCCCAAAGGTGAATGCTAGATCACAGTTATATCATTGACTATTATTTGATTATCATTTTATTTTTACACGGCACCATTGATTTAACCATTAATTTATATGTGCCTTTCTAGGGTGCTGGCATTGGGTTGTATTTTATTAACAGACCTGAGTGGCTCATTGTTGATCATGCTTGCTCTGCATATTCATACATATCAGTGCCTTTATATGACACTCTTGGTATGTTGCCTATAGTCTATGAGAGAACTTTTTTTCTTTCATATTTATGTTGGCCGAATTTTAAGAATTAACAGCAAGAAATTGCTTGCTCTGTAGGTCCTGATGCTGTCAAATATATTGTTAACCATGCTCTTGTGCAAGTTATATTCTGTGTCTCTCAAACATTAAATTCAGTAAGTACATATGAGATTCAAGTTAAACTTAATATTGTATATATTCTCTCTGTTACCTTCAAATTGAATCTATAGAATCATTCACCTCCTTTTTGGTGACTTAGTGTGAGCTTGATGCATTCCCCAATTCGATTACTATACAATGAGTCTTAGGTTTAAGATTTCATGGTTTATGGACAAGGTTTATAGATACTAGGATATGTATCCCTTCTGAACCTAAATTCAGGACACATGTTCTTTATTGCACAATCAACCAATTCAGATTATGAAGATGACACGAAATTACTGATACAATGAGCCAGTGAAGAAACTGATAAATTTTTTAGCATTGTATTCAGTTTATGCTATAGAACACACTGCTTGACATTACGTCAGCCACTTCTCAAAAGAAGTTGCTCAGAAAAAAATGATGATTATAACCATAGAAGGATTACTTCCAACGTGAGTGTATAACCATATGTCAAGATATGCAAAGTTGATACTTGAGTGACAGACGAAGATAATTGGATGGGGAATATAACTGGAACAGGTAGGTGAATAATATCAATAATAAATATATTAATTAGGTAGACTATTAAATTATGAAGTTAGTCACTGAGAGGTAAAATTGTGACAGAGAGCCTAGGCTATAAATAATAGAAAGGCCCTAGTTGACATGTTTGGTTTTGGAAATTGGAGTGGGAGTGCACCAGGTCTCTCGAATACATGCACTGTTACCGTTCTTTTAGATCAATAAACACCATTTCTTGTCTCCCGAATACATGCACTATCACCGTTCTTTTAGCTCAATAAACACCATTTCTTTTATAATCCGATCTTGTTCCTATCAATCAAGCAGGACATTTTATCTAAGCCATATAAGTTTTTGGTCTTGACTTTTACTTTGGCCCAATTGAATGTAATAAATATTATATTCAAAAGAAATTAGTTACCTGTTTCAACAAAAAATTAAATGTTTATAATTTATGTCTACTATAAAATTGTGAGTGAAGCGAGCAAACTCTTCAGTCCATCTAGCTGAATGGAGGGAACAATATTCTAGAACGCACCCCATTACTGGTATGAAAATGATGTCATTTTGACTTTAAATCATAATAAGATTAAGTTGTTTAACTTTTGTAGACCGATCAGGATTGCTAAATAAAATATTGTCTTTTCAGTAACTGTCCACTAGTCAACAGTCACTATTATCTGTAGAGTGGGAACTTAAGAATTTTGATTGCTAGCCCCTATTTGCCTTAGCATTTAAGTTCCGGTGATTGAAGTTTGGTGTTTCGGTTAAAAGCCTATAAGTAAATATTTTATGTAAGGATTCATTATCATATCATACAACCATGCTAAATAAGCCTATAAGTAAATATTTTATATAAGGATGATCATATTATACAACAATGCTAAATAATAGAGCGATAACATTTTATGTTTGGGATAAAAGAAGAGTTTTTATTATCTATATTGTGATCAACATCAACTAATTGGTTATCCTCTAGTGAAATACAGATAAATGCACTCATGCTTCTATCCTTTTTTCACTAGTGTATCATATATAATTCTCAATCTTCTTTTGCAAACTTTATGGATCATGTCACCTTCCTTGCAGTTGCTGAGCTACTTGTCTGAAATTCCAACTGTGCGTCTTATTGTGGTATGTGTGGATTCACGTCTTATGTTTGCAATTAAATGTTCTTTCACAAAGCAAGTCCATAATGCTTTTTTGTTTGTATTCAGGTAGTTGGAGGTATAGATGATCAAATTCCATCACTTCCATCATCAGATGGAGTTCAAATTATTTCATATACAAAGCTTTTTAGTCAGGTAATCTAATTGTCTCAGTCAAACAATGTTGATTTTATGGTGCAATATTTAGTGTGTTCATACCAGATTTTGTTTTATTATATGATATTATATTTACCTGCTTCCCTGGAGTATAGGAATTAGGAAGTGTTTCTTTGGTTGGGCTCCTTCTCTCTATATATTGTGGTCTATTAGTTTTAGATTTCTTTTTTTACAAATGGTGTTTTGCAATTGATTTGATCTGCTGCTATTTGATAAATTTGTCACCTCATTGTTTGTGTGGTTTGGATATAGGGACGCAGCAATCTTCAGCCCTTTTGCCCCCCAAAGCCTGAGGATGTTGCAACCATTTGCTATACAAGTGGCACAACTGGAACCCCAAAGGTGCGGAGGTTCCTATAAAATTATGGTTTACTTTTCTTGATGGTATATTATTCTCCTAAAATAGTTTCTTTGCTTAGGGTGCTGTCTTGACCCATGAAAACTTCATTGCAAATGTTGCCGGGGCCACTATAGATGAAAAATTCAACCCTTCAGACGTGTAAGTTCTTTTTCAGTGTATGCAATAGTTTTTGCCATTTTTTGTCCATGATATTTTATTCTAATGTCTTTACCTTAGTTTCCTTTGATTTTCAGTTATATATCCTATCTCCCTTTGGCACACATTTATGAGCGAGCGAATCAAGTCATGACAGTATATTTTGGCATTGCAGTGGGATTCTACCAGGGGGTGTGTCCTAAACAAATTAAGCTTCTTTCTTCCTTTCATTTGCCAAATATCTATCAATGTTGAATGAACTTGTACTTCTCTGAAAAATTAAAGCCCTATAATTTATGCTTTAGACTTGTATTGCATGAATGTGGTGCATATGATAATAGCTATTTAGTTTAGATGTAATAGACAAATAATGATTTCTCTTGCAATATATTGTAGCATAATAAGCTCATAAGATGTTTTTGTATTCACATTTTCATACTGTCTATTTCATCAAATGGTGGATTGATCAGTTTCTGTAGCAGTTACATTCTTTTATAACACTATGCTTGGTTACTGTGTGGAGTTTTTATAATCCATGCATGGATTATAAAGCTATCACGTACTACCTTATACTATAAATTACACTGAGGATTTTGTATCACTAGATTCTGTGATGTTTTCAGGCAAGACTGACATTTTCTTTTTAACCTTTGCATACAGGATAATCTGAAATTAATGGATGACCTAGCAGCTCTAAGACCTACTGTCTTCTGTAGTGTTCCTCGCCTATATAATAGAATATATGCCGGGTAGAATTATCATATTCATTCACACTGCAATTTTTAGAACTGTTTGTATGCTTCTTGTATATTAATTGTGTCATTTGATTTTCTTTGTGCCTGTAGTATTATTAATGCTGTTAAAACATCTGGTGGTCTGAAGGAGAGGCTTTTCAATGCTGCTTACAATGCTAAAAGGCAGGCATTATTGCATGGTAAAATTATACAATGAGATATCTTTTGCACAACATATATTTGCATAATTACTTTTCTTGATTTATTCATTATATTACATAGCTAATGATATTTGAATCGAAGTAATTCTCCTACACTCCATTCATTGGTAGTGGTTACAAATTGCCTATTTATCCTTGCTAAAATGACTGGATTACCTTTTACATGGCTTTATTCCTTGTAGAAGATGGTGGTTGAATCTCATTTTCAGCCATAGGACTATAATATCATACTTGGTTTCCAAAGCTTGTTTTTTGTTTTAATTAGCTTAAAAATTTTGGTCTTTGGATAAACGGCAAAACAAAATAAAAATGTAACGTCTGGTTTGAGTTTCACAAACTGTACGTTTATTTGGAAATAAGCTAAACACCTGTCTTGTAGTTGGAAAGCATCATTATTTTCAGACGTTTTCAATCTTTATCAGATCAACCAGAAGTACTATTGGAATTTGAATATTTCACTCTATCTTTTCAAGGATTTGTACAAATATAGATACTATACAAGAGAAAACGGAATTGAGATACTTCAATTTTTGAATCAATTAAGTTAAATTAGCCTAGGCATAAAATTGTAGTTGAATTTTGTGCAGTTGGTTACCCCGTCTATTCCAACTTTCCATGGACAAACAGATAGAGGCTCAAGTTGAGATTATACTCATATATTGTAAATTTCTCTTATTTAGTTTGTAGAACTTATTTGCCCTCATAAACTATTTTTGAAAGTATTCACTACAATGAATCAAGAAGAGTTATTTTTTATATTTTTTTTGAATTAGGTCCAAGTTGCTGTGATTTAAATATATTGATCAAAATATCATGGTAACTAAATTGACAAATTTTACTTTCCTTCTCAACCAACAATTAGAACTTCGATCAATTGATAAATTGAGAGGGTTCTATGTTACTTAGTTGATCGTCATTATTTTGATAGTTTGCTTTTACTATTCAATTACTTTCTTGATCAAAACTTATCCACAAGTACACCTCTTCTCTTATTTGTGTGTGTGTTCACTGTATTACCATTTAAAAGAAATCTACTATCGTTCGAAAGACAACTTACTCTCGGCCCACATTTTCCCTTATTTTAGGCAAGAACCCATCTCCAATGTGGGACAGATTAGTTTTCAACAAGATAAAAGAAAAACTTGGAGGACGAGTTCGTCTTATGGTATCAGGTGCCTCACCTTTATCGCCTGATGTCATGGAATTTTTAAAGATGTAAGTGTTGCATAATATTGCTGCATACATTACTAAAGAGAAATTGCCCTTCCCTTATTGTTTTTAACAAGCTTCATCCTGACCTAATGATCTGCGGCGTCTATTTCCTAGTTGCTTTGGTGGGAGAGTGACTGAAGGTTATGGAATGACTGAGACTACTTGTGTTATAAGCTGCATTGATAATGGTGACAGACTTGGTGGTCACGTTGGCTCTCCAAATCCAGCCTGTGGTGAGTAGTATGAATTTCACATCACATAACTTGCTGCATATTAGTTGTTGGGTAAAGCAACATAACAACCAATTTGATCATGAAATGGTCAAACTGTAATCCCTCCATCCCCCAGTTGTAACATCCCATCACTTGCGGTTATTTGAATTGTTTATCTTGTAATTTGGACTGATGCATTTATGCATCTGCTGAATGTGCAAGTCTAGTTAATGCTGTCGTTTTTATGAATTAGGGTGTCCACTTAGTGCAATCAATGTTACTTCTATAATTCAAATGACCTTAAGTTAAAAGATGAAGTTTTTATTTAGATTATTATATCTATAGCGTGTTGCACCCAATGCCAAGAGATTTATTGTTTTATTTCAGAGATAAAACTTGTAGACGTTCCGGAAATGAACTATACATCTGATGATCAGCCCAACCCCCGCGGTGAAATTTGTGTCAGGGGTCCCATTATTTTTCAAGGTTATTACAAAGATGAAGCTCAAACGTAACCACCTCGCCTGTTCTGTGCTTCTTCTTAATTGAATTTATCATGTCCTATTTACAATGTGCCTGAATTTTCATTAAATTGACCAGGAGAGAAGTCATCGATGAAGAGGGATGGTTGCATACCGGAGATATTGGGACATGGATAGCTGGTGGTCGTCTCAAAATCATTGATAGGTGAGATATAAGTGTATCACCATTTTAACTTTAGTCTATATTGTTTAGCAAGAAATGTGACTTCTTAGAGTACCACCCATCATTAATTTGATGCTATCCATATTTGGTTCATCTGATGCAAGTGTGCTCACATTTCAATGAGCAGACTTTAACGACACTTTAAAGTGAATTTTCTATCTTCCAATGGTGCTTTGTTCAGTGAGTGATGCTGTTAACTTTTTATCTCACTGTAGGAAGAAGAATATCTTTAAATTGGCACAAGGCGAGTACATTGCTCCAGAGAAGATAGAAAATGTATATGTCAAATGCAATTTTGTGGCACAGTGCTTTATATATGGTAAGGAAAGGAATAGTGCTTACATATTTAGTGTGCGTGTCTTCCGTCGTTTTCATCTCTTCCTTTATCCCTTTCTAGATTGCTGATGCTTCTTTTACCTTTTATAGGTGATAGTTTTAATTCTTCTTTGGTATCTGTTGTCTCGGTGGATCCTGATGTCATGAAAGCATGGGCTGCTTCCCAAAACATAGTGGTAGTATACGTTTTTTGGTTGTTTAAATCTTATAATTCAAATCCATTGACTCATTAGGTGCTATTTTAATTTCTGGTAGAACAATTAATATCTCTCAAAACCATGCAGTCAGTTATAAATTTGAAATCAAATGGATAACTAATCAAATGGTTAAAAATAATTTAGCCTGCGTAGTTTTGAAATCAAGAAGGTAAAATCATATATTTTTTGTTAAAGTCCCGAAGAAGTTTATGAAATTTACTCTATTTTATTTTTCTGCTTATTGGTGTTTGATTTATGAAAGCTATATTCTATAATAACTGATTTTCTCTCTGTTTTGTGTGCATAGTATAATGATTTAACACAACTTTGCAATGATCCAAGAGCAAAGGCAGCTGTTTTGGCTGAGATGGATGCTGTTGGACGCGAAGCTCAAGTAAGTTATTCATTTTATGTGTACGGCTACCTTGTAAAGCCTCATTGTCAATAATATTGAATGTTATCTGTATCTTTTTTTGATACCCTGTAGCTTAGAGGTTTTGAATTTGCAAAAGCGGTCTTTTTGGTGGCTGAACCATTTGCGATGGAAAATGGTCTGCTGACTCCGACAATGAAGGCAAGCATCCAGTTGTTAGACTACATAATTATCATTTAACGTGTAATGTGCATTTTTTATTAGCGTGTGTGCATTTGATTTTCAGATTAAGAGGCCTCAAGCGAAAGAATACTTCGGTAAAGCAATATCTGATATGTATAGCGAGCTCTCAAAATCCGACCCTTCTCAGAAACCCTTGTGAAATTGAGAGGTCTTCCTCACTGCATCACAGCAGGTTTTGGACATCTTTGTACAAACAAAAGAAGAAAAAAATAGATAAACAAAGATACATGCCCAAAGCACACATCATAAATTTTAATCATTATGGCTCCTACATCAGAAACATACCACTGAAAGGATCCTGCGATTTCTTGTTGTATTGTGTTGTAGTTGTTTAATAAGAATTATGGTAGGACTAGATTAATATTCACAGTGCTTAAGAATAAATTACATTATTGGATTTTAAATATTTATTCTCAATAAATATTATTTTCACTGATCAACCATGTGGCTCGTTATGACTTGGAACTTTTGTTGAATTCACTTAAATTTCTTTACTATTTTGATTGGTTTTAATACGGTTGAGGTCGAAGCTCTCCTTTGTTACGAGGAGTGCCTCTGGCGATAAAAGGGATTTGGTTGACAAGATTAT
>Ga0315915_1009704_pt1 | contig 10854 bp, 7 predicted proteins | sample MpolbnodulesMG_FD_207738 | JGI IMG/M metagenome (GOLD analysis project Ga0315915, IMG submission 207738) | Medicago polymorpha root nodule microbial communities from Los Angeles, California, United States - branched nodules | ecosystem: Host-associated > Plants > Roots > Nodule | place: USA... | reverse complement strand
AGAAGTATACATTGAAAAATGTTTAAATTTTGGGGTCTAACTCATTATTTAAAATCGGATTATAAGGTGAGGAGTGTCTCCTCTTTATAAACTCTTCTCAAGAGTCATATCTATCCGATGTGAGACTAAATCCACCATCTCAAAGTCAACACAATGAAGGTGTTAGAGGCTGTAATGAAGGCTAACCAAAGCAATTTAGGCAACTAGGGGCAGACCGCAGTTAAAGCGGAATTTCCAACACACTACCTCACGCTTCAGCCGACCTAATGGGTCTGAAGCGTGGATGATGTGGGAAGCCCAACGATTGATCTAGGTTAGGCTTTGATACCATATTGAGATATTTGGGGCCTAACTCATCCTTAAAAAACCGGCTTGTAAGACGAAGAGTGTCCCTCTTTATAAACTCTTCTCAAGAGTCCTATCTATCCGATGTGGGACTAAATCCACTCCCTTAAAGCCAACACAATGAATGTGTTGGAGGCTGCAGTGAAGGCTAACCAATAGGCAATTAGGGGCGGAATTTCCAACACACCCCCTCACGCTTCAGCCCGGCCCAATGGGCCTGAAGCATGGACGATGCGAGAAGCCCAACGATGAATCTAGGATATAAGGCATGATACCATGTTGAAATTTGAGGTCTAACTCATCCTTGCAAAACTATCTTGTAAGGTGAGGAATGCATCCTCTTTATAAACTCTTCTCAAGAGTTATGTCTATCCGATGTGTGATTAAACCCACCCCCTCAAAACCAACACAACGAAGGTTTTGGAGGCTGCAGTGAAGACTAATCAAAGCAGTTTAGGCAACTAGGGACGTACCACAATTAAGATGGAATTTCCAACAAAAAGAGATTGCTAGACACTTTGATATACATTCAATTATAGAAGATTGCATGACATGTATGAGAGAAACTATATATTTCGATAGATTATGTAGTTGATATTCGAAACATTTAAGTATTTATTATTTATTTATTTTTTAAATATATATTTTTGGATATTTTTCAATTTATATACTCACCATACCGATCCTAGCAGTGTAATGAAAATAATAGACTTACTTGATGCTGTAAAATTGTATCACAATTAGAGAAGGTCGAATTCATACCGTCCAATCCTAGCTGTGTAATGAAAATAATAGACTTTACTTGATGCTATAAAATTGTATCACAATTAGAGAAGGTCGAATTCGAATTAATTATAAATTACTAGTGTAAATTTATAAATAGTAGTTTTGTTTTGAGCATAATTCAAATACTAGTTTTTTTTCCTTTCCCTGAGTGGAGCATCATAATTCGAAGACTATTCTTAATGGAAAAAAGTTATACAATTTCACTAATAATCAAAGCAATACAATTGGTGGCTTCAACTCTTCATCACAATTTTAAAGAATGGCCATACACGTGTCCATGTACTAAGTTAGGAGCAACAAATTCATAGGATTCCCTCCTGGAAAACTCTACCAATGAGTTGGAAAATTGAGAAAATAAAAGACTTGTACAATTGTCAAAATAAAATAAAATAATAATCTCATATTCAATTTTGTTATCTTGATTTTGTGTTGTCCTCAACAATTGCTTTGAATCCAACTCAAACGTCATATTGAATGCAACAAGCTCAATTATCCTTTGAATAGCATATATGATGAGCCTGGAGTGGGGAAGAATAGTTATATGATGTAGTTTTGAAGATTTTCTTTTGTTGTCAAGTAGTCTTACGATTAGAGAAATTTTCTATCTCGTTATAAAGATTAAAATTAATATTTTGTTTCTGTTTTTGCTGTTTTGTGCTTGTAAATATTGTTCTGACATTGTTGTTTTCACTGTGACACACCTTGTACTGGAGGGATCTTTTGATGTGGTAATATAATTTGTTTTAATCTCTTAAAAAAATTAATATTGAATATCAATTTACCAAAACTTCCTGCATCATGAAAAAAAAAACTAAGTATACTTCTAATATTTTTCCATACTTTATTTGGAATAGTTTGAATAAAGAAACAATATTTTTTTTTTGGAAAGAAAATAAAGAAACAGTTACAAAATAAAATAAAAAATAGAAAAACAAATTAATACTTTGAAGCCTACAGACTGTCATGATAATAAATTGTGTGGAGTGATATATGACAGGCTGACTAATAAAGTGGGCCCACCACAATAATTAGACATATATTTGTCCTCTCTTAATTTTCCACCCACCCTCCTGACATGGACAACAAATATGCCACTGAAGCAATGTTTATTTACATTTTTTACTATAGAAAATCTTATATTATATGGATAGAAAATAATAAAGGGTAGGGGTGGCAAATGATAGTGACCAAAATTACTATAGGAATTCAGAATTGACATGTATGTATGCTATTGCCGCCCACTTAGCCAATTCCACTGCATTTTTGGTTCTCATTTTTCAAATATATAATGTGCATAATATAATTTGTCATATGAATTTCAATTTTCAAACACAAACACAATCAATGATGCTATGATATGGCTAAGAAAGAACCACGTGTTGTACATTTGTAGGCCAATTTTATGTTGAATAAGAATTCTATGTTTGCTTCTGTAAGATGAGAATGACCCTTTTGAATGGTCGGTGTAGTTTTTAATTAAATGTTATAATTTCTGATTTCATTAGCTTATCTTTGCACTTTCAGCTGAAGGTTTTTTCTTGTTTGCTTATGATGAAATTGTATGCTTATTGCTTATTCTGACTTGGACTGCCAATGTTTTTCATCATTGTCACTGTCCAAGAATTCCATCCTTTTTGTTAACTAATAGGTCTAGCGCAAATGATTGATGTTCAAGAGTGTTCTTAATTCTATACCATTTCATTTAGATGAGACAGTCATACTAAATGCAAAATCATACATAATAAGTATAGAAAAATGAGAAATTACATGCTCCAATCTTGCATACATCAACATATCAAATATTCATATAGCAAAAATTATATGATTATTCTTGGATTCATATAAGGCTAGTTCATTATTGGAATTTCCATTTTTGGTGTACTGAAAGTTGATTTAGAACTCATTCAGATAATTTTTTTTGTTTTTTTGTTACACAATACTTATCTTTATTATTATTGAATAAAATACTTATTTTTTTTAACCTTTTGTAAAATATTTTATATGTTTTATTAACTATTGTATAGTGAGAGTAGGTTAATATAGATGATTATAATCACTAAGTGTTTTTATTTTAGAATCTAATTTTGTGAGGTTGAGTTAAAATCTAATATGATGTTAGAACCTGAATCATATTTTAGATGTTTATTTTAGATTGAGTAAAAAAAAAAGTAAACTATTTTAGATTCATTGAACCACCTAAATCATATTTTAGATGTTTATTATTGAGTAATTCAACAATTTCAATAGTATTTACAAGAGGAGTTAAAAGATTCTCAAACAGCTCTATAATCATAATATACAGTTAAATTACTATATGATATCTTCAAAAAAAAAAATTACTATATGATATGAAATACTCAACACCTCCATATAGTTTAAAAACTTTGTAATAAGTAATTACAAATTGTTTTGTCAAAAATTAAAAAAATATAAATTGTGGCCTCACGAGGTTTGCAAGGACAAATTATTTTGATTCCTATTTGTTCTAAACTTAGCTATTTGATATTAATTCATTTAAAAAAATGCTATATTTGATTAAAATTTAGGTGTGCCCAGATAAGTTGATCTGGCAAGCCAAGCCATTGTCATCCAACAAAAGTGACAACTACTTTCCCTCTTATTTTAATCACATCAACAATTACTTAATACTGAAACCAATGATTGATTGCATTCTTCAATTGTCAGTATAATATATCTCAGCATATATCCTTCATGTATTTTAATACCTACAAATTTTTTATACTTATCATTTCTCAGCCATGAACATGGATAATGCTTTAAAATTCTACCAGCGTATAGTCAATTTTTTATTTTTATTTTGGTACAAAACGTATAGTCAAATTTATTATTCAACAATATCATAATCATCATATGCATAAAAGATAAACCCGCATCAATTTCGTAAGAACAAAGGGTTGGACCCAAAACGATAATCAATTGCAGAAAGAAGATTGATAAAATTCAAGAGCACCAAGATAAGATAATTGTAAAAAATAAAAACAGCACTACCATAAAATAAGAGTTTAATTGAAATGCACTATCAATGTATAATAACTTATGTCAACACGTTTCCGTGAGCTTAACTCAATTAGCAGAGACATTTCATAATATATGTAGGGGTTGGAGTTCAAACCTAAACACCATATTTCTCCAATTTGTGAGTTTCAGTCACTAGAATACTTGACAAAAAAACTTTACATCAACATTCAATAAAAGCTTATGATATTGTCACGTAAAAATATTCTATAAGTGCAATTTAAAAATAACCGTAAAAATATTCTATAAATATTTTTACAAATTGATATCAAGAAGAATCAAATATGAAACCTTAAAAGAGGAGCATACTCTCACATTCTAAGCCAATATCCACATGCCAATCTAAGTGGGTTAACCACATATATACTTGGACCTATTCGAATCTGTAATTTTTTCTCTTTTTAACATTTAATGTGTGTGATTTTACCGTTGCATCTTTAAAAGAAAATAAACAAAAGGGTGGCTCCAAAAAAGAAGGATTTAAGAGTCGTTGGGTCGGGTAGTAGCCGCATAGTGGTAGGGTCTTGCAAGCGAAATCAAGCTAATAAGGTCGGCAAAAAAAAACTATATAGTAAAATAATTAATGTCATTGTTCATAATACATGCGTATACAAACAAAAAACTAGTAATTTAAAAATTAATTTGATTGGCACATTTGATTCCTTAAATACCATAATTCTACTCATTCATCAATCCACACAAAAGTAGAGTACACTTCAATTAAATAACACACACCCACCACCTCAAACCAAATCTCTTGCTTGGCACAAACACAAACATGGGCAAAGATGTTGAGGTTCAAGAACAAGGTGCTGAATTTTCAGCTAAGGATTACCAAGATCCACCACCAGCACCTTTGTTTGATTTAGATGAGTTAACAAAGTGGTCTTTGTACAGAGCTGTCATAGCTGAATTTGTAGCAACTCTTCTCTTCCTTTACATCACTGTTTTGACCATTATTGGTTATAGTAGACAAAGTGATACCACTATTGAAGGTAACACTGAATGTGATGGTGTTGGTGTTTTGGGAATTGCTTGGGCTTTTGGTGGTATGATCTTCATCCTTGTTTACTGCACCGCCGGTATCTCTGGTAAGCTACCGATCTCTTTAGATTTCGTTGAATGTTGTTTAAGGTAGTTACAAGTTAGTTAGTTATTTAGTCGGAAAGTGTATGATATACACTATATAGTGACAACCTTAAACGATATTCAAACTAATTCTAACAATATTCATCTTTGATGTGTTAATTAACGATTTACCTTGATTTTTTTTGATTAATTTGGCTCATCTATAAGTTGTTCACTTTAGAGTAACTAACTACTTATCTCTAGTACTATTTTAAGAACAATTTTTTGTTTAATAACATGTGGTGGAATTTTAAGTTTCCCTTTTCCATGGTTATGTGTTTTTACATAGATTCTTTAGTAGAGTTTAATCGAGATTTACTATTAGTTTCGACATTCAATGAAAACTCATGATATTGTCCGTATTTATAACTACAATTTAAAATTGGCCAAAAAATATATACAATTTAGAAAAAATTGTAACATAATGTATTTCAATTGAAAGTCAGTGTAATCTGTTTCAACTGGAGATTTTTTGTTTTCACTCTTAACTTTTAGTACAACTCAAAAAGAAAATTAATTGTTAAAAAATATGCAATTGCAAACATTGGTTACATAAGTCAAAATTGGACTTATTCTCAAAACTTGTGTTGTGTATGTATATTTTTTCTTTTGAGGGGTTGTGCATGTGTATTTGTAAGTGAAATTAATTAATTGGTAATATTAAATAATTGTAGGAGGACACATTAATCCGGCTGTGACCTTTGGCCTATTTGTGGGACGCAAGGTGTCTTTAATAAGGGCATTCCTATACATAGTTGCACAATGTTTAGGAGCAATTTGTGGTGCTGGACTTGCAAAGGGGTTCCAAACATCATACTACAACAGGTACAAAGGAGGAGTTAACACTGTTTCTGATGGTTACAGCAAAGGCACTGCTTTAGGTGCTGAAATTATTGGTACCTTTGTTTTGGTCTACACTGTTTTCTCTGCTACTGATCCTAAGAGAAGTGCCAGGGATTCCCATGTTCCTGTAAGTATCAAATTAATCACTTTTTTTATGTTTAATAATTGTCTTAATTTAACTTGTGACTTAATGTTGTTTTGTTGAAGTTAATTAATTTTATTTGAAATCATTGACTAAATAGGTATTGGCACCACTTCCCATTGGATTTGCTGTGTTCATGGTTCACTTGGCTACCATCCCCGTTACCGGTACCGGCATTAACCCCGCCAGGAGTTTCGGACCCGCCGTTATCTTCAACAACGAGAAAGCCTGGGATGATCAGGTAAATTCAATTAAATATATTACATCGTGTTAGACGCACGCACTACTTTATATTGTAGAGAATTACGATCAAATGCAGTTGATTGATGCGATCACATTGTGGTCAGCATTAAAATAAAAAACTATAATGTTGCTAACTATATTTTTCCACATATATACTAATAACAAAAATGCTAAATACTACTAATCAAAATTTTCTATTTAAAGGGTTAACATGTTTTTTTCTTTACACACTAATTTAGATTGTTATGATTAATTTTGTTGTTTGTTGTTTGTTGTTCAGTGGATTTATTGGGTTGGACCATTTATTGGTGCTGCTGTGGCTGCAATTTACCACCAATACATCCTTAGAGGATCAGCAATTAAAGCTCTTGGATCCTTCAGGAGCAATGCTTAATGAATGAAGATGTTTGGTTTCAATTATTATCTATGAGTTGTTGGTGTTGGTCCTTTTAAGAATAACAGTATCATATTGAGTAGTTGTCTACTGGCCCCTCATGGAGCTATGTCCTCTTGCTTTCAATCCCATGTTCGTAATGGCCCTATGTGTTTGGAATTTGGATTGGATAAAGAAGCCAAAATTACATGGGGTCCTCAAAATTGTAGATAAGCATGCTTATGTATTAAGGGTGTATTTTTATCCCTTCCTTTTTTTATTTTAGTTTATTTTTATTCAAGAACTTCTCATGTGTAATGTGTTCTCTTTAATTTATGTGATATGTTTCAATCTCAATGAAAATTTCCATTTTACTTGTTTCTTTAAGTGGTGTGTTTCAAATTAAATCATCTTATCATATGCTTCTAAAATTTGCCAATTAGTCATTTTCTGTTTCTAGAATTGACCTTAGCTTCAATAATTGAGCTTCCACATGTAATTATTTGTGGTCCTTTTTCACACATGATTATCCTTACTCCACCTTCCACTTTAATTAGTCTTCAATTAGTGTTTTATCTTACCCTAGAGGTCACACTCATTGAAGGTACATGAAATTTCACTCATACATGTGTCATAACCTCAAGGGATAAATAGTTGTAAAAAAAAAAAATCCTCAAGAGATAAATATGGACAGCTATTTATTTATGGAAAATGATAATCGATGCTCCTGGACACTGATTAAGGATACTAAAAAAAAAAAATTATATAGTAGTTATTTCATTGAAAATTGTATAATCAATCTATAAAAAGTCAAAAAAGTTTATTTTTTTGTAATAACTTTTTTTTCCGGTATCTTTAACCAATGTCCTAAAGGCACTGGTTACCATGACACTTTATTTATTAATAAATTTATGTTTGGATGCTTATCTGATCCAATAAACTATAATGAAAGAGGTTAGTATGATAATTAAATTATCATTGTGGTCATAATCTCCCTGCTTATAATATTTATTATCTACGACTTTTGTGGTGGTACGTAGTATATTGGACATACAATACACCTCTTATTTCCATGAGTTGGTATTGTATTAAATTAAACAACCAAGTGAGTAACCTAAATAAAAAGTAGCATGCTGAAAATATACTAGGTTAGCAATAAAATGCAATTCTGATGTTGATGGAAATTGTAGAAAATGAAGTCTGACTTACCTTGTCTCAATTTTTCTATGATTGAATTTAAAAAAGTTACGTCTATGTGAAGATAGAAAAGGGATAATTTAGAATAAACAGAGCACAATAAAATTATTTTCTCAGCCATATTTTCTCTTCTTAACCGATTCCGTGGCTGAGACAGATGAGTAAGAACATGCTGCATTATTTCTTTGGAATGAGTTCTACTATTTGTCACACTACACCATTTTAAGGATTAATCAACAGTTATTTTAGCAACGATTAAGAACCGTGCCCAAAACAAGGTTTTTGTTAGGCTTAAATACTCAGTTGGTCCCTTAAGTATTTATTTGGTATCCTTTGGTCTCTTAACTAAAAAAAAAAACGTTTGAATACTTTATTTTTATCTCCGTTACCTGTTTTGGTCCCTTTTAGTAAAAAAATTCAAAAAATAACATTAGGGTTTGTATTACTCATCTTCTTCCTTCTCCTTCCATCCTCTTTTTCATGATCTTCATCGTCAACAACACACCAACCCAGAAAAAAAATCTTTTTCATCATCTTCATCAAATCTATAAACATAATCAATTTCATAACTCAATCAATTACCAATTTTTTCATTCAAAAACGTCCCAAAATGTTCCAAATTGTTCTAGATCTTCTCTTCACCCATGTGACCTTCGTTCCTCTTCAAACCAATCGTTCAAGATCTCCTCTTTACCCAAATCGTTCTAGAACTTCAATTTCTCTTCACTCATTTGTTCAAGATCTCCTCTTCACCCAAATCGCTGTTGCAGATCTTCTGGAATAAAAATAATCTAGAAAACATTATCTTTCCCAAACCTTATAATCTAAAATCAACCCATTACACCTCCAAAACTCAATCTCGATCCTAAATGTATAGGTTCTCTTGAGAAGAAGATAAAAATAAAAACTTTGAAGAAAAGGGTTGAAGAGAAAGGGAAACTAGTGAAATAGAAAGGGGGAAGAATTTCCTTCATCTTCGATTTCTATGTTTTTCACTGGTGATGAATTTCGATTTTGCTGATGTTGGATTTCGATTTTATTGGTGATGATATGTGTTGTTTTTAGTAGATTTTATGTTTTTTTTTTTTGGATTTAATTGATGAACATGGCGAAGGTTTTGATGAAGAATATGATAAAAAAAAGGGCTTAAATGCTCTTTTGGTCCCTTAAGTATTTATTTGGTATCACTTTGGTCCCTTAACGTTTTCAGAGTCAATGCCAAAACGACACATGTACCACACTTAACGTTTTTTTTATTAAACCTAACGGAAGAGACAAAAAAGTGTAATGAAAATTAAATTAAAGTACTCAAACGATCTTTTTTTTTAGTTAAGGGACCAAAAAAATACCAAAAAAATACTTAAGGGACCAAAAGAACATTGAAGCCTTTATTTTAATAGAGTTATGATATATTGACATCTATATTGTGACAACTTTTCTAACAACCTATAAATACATACCCCTATGATATATTGACATGGTGTTTTAGAGTTTTTTGTTTCTTTTGCTTTTACAAAAATACTTCTATATACATAGGATTGTCAAAATAGTTGTTAAAAAATTATGCTCAAATATCATTTCTCTTTTTAATATGTTACGTGTGTAACTGGTAACAATGGAAATAATATTAACTAATCCTTTATTATAAAAGCTACATTTGCCAAGCTGGCATGTTAGCCCTAATTCATCCTCATTTTCTCTCCCTAACACGTAATTAATGTTAATTAACTCAGTCAACCACTCCATACATCTCAGCCGTAGATCTCATAACCTCATTTTCCTTTCATCTCAGCTGTATTAAATTGTCAATAATATCATTTAATTCTTTAAACATATCTGTTTTGATATAATTAAACGCTATTAAAAGCAGACAAAGGATAATTAAATGATATTATTTGTTAGTTTTCCTTAAATGCATACATGTTGACTTGCCTTTTATGTGTTTACTCGATCATTATTGGCAGCCTATTTTTAGGCATGTCAGGCGCACCAACATTTATGACATAGAGGGAATTGAAAGTCTGTTTTGATTTATGGCTGAAATCATGCATCTCTATAGTCTTGAATTTTAGTTTAGCTTTCAAATCTCATAACAGCCCATTTTTAGGCATCGATGGCGCACCGACATTTATGATATAGGGGAATTGAAATCGTATTGATTTATGGCTGAAATCATGCATCTCTATAGTCTTAAGTTTTAGTCTATCTTTCAAAACTCACAATAGCCCATTTTTGAGCATGCTAGGCGCACCAACATTTATGATATAGAGGGAATTGAAATAGTTTTTTTTTGGCTTAATAGGTCATTTGGTCCCTTAATTAATTTCAAGTATTCATTTTGGTCCCATAAATAATAAAACTCATGTTTTGGTCCCTCAAGTTTGCCTCCGTCAGTCAAATAAATCTCTGACGGTTAAGTTTAACCCCAAATGTCTATGGTGGACCAACTTTAAGAGTGGTTCACCATACACCTTATTAATTTTTTCAATTTTAACCGTTTGATCTTTTTTTTAAGAAAGAGGATCGTTGGATCGTGAAGGTCCATTGCATCTTACAGTAAATCAACAAAAGCTAATTTTTCTACACTTTCTTCATCTTCTTCCTTCCTCTTCTTCATCATCCTCATCCAATCTTCATCAATTATACCCCAGAAAAAGAACCAAAAAATCAAATCATCAAAAATTCAATTAATCATCAATTCTCACACACACATTTGAAAACTTGAACACTGCCTTCAACCATGGCAGCCACCACCACTCCC
>Ga0315915_1009703_pt1 | contig 10854 bp, 4 predicted proteins | sample MpolbnodulesMG_FD_207738 | JGI IMG/M metagenome (GOLD analysis project Ga0315915, IMG submission 207738) | Medicago polymorpha root nodule microbial communities from Los Angeles, California, United States - branched nodules | ecosystem: Host-associated > Plants > Roots > Nodule | place: USA... | reverse complement strand
TGCAAAGAATCAACACCATCAACTTCTACATGAGCATCAGTTGAATGTAGCAATAACCTCTCCATGGAGCAGTCAACACGCAATAAATGGACAAACTTTATAGTTAAAAATCTGCATAAATTAATCAGTCGATGCCCGTGACAAAGTTAAACAGCCTTTGGAATAGAAATTAACATTAACATAATCATCCGCATGACGGTGCACCAACAGCTGTCCACTCATACGCCAAGCTGATATGCTTCGAAAATTTTTGCATTATGGAGAAAAAATCTGCAATCAAAAACACTCTCCAATGCCTCAATTGGACTTCTTCCTCTGCTACACCAATACCTAACATGCTGCGAGATAACCTAAGACACCTCAAACCTTTCACATACACAACTCAACAAACATAACCCCATACAAATCTACATTAAGCTGTAACTGAGATAGTAGTAAAACAGAACAACAATAAAATTACCTTTAATAACATTCTTCATTATAGTACATAACTCATCAACTTTTAGTAACTCCCTAACCAAAACACAGACAATGACAGCTTCATTGGTATAGACTCGTTGAACTTAACACCATCAACACTATGATTTTTTAGTGTCAATGACAGAGTCAAAAACAAAAATGAAAAGAAGGATTTTGCGATTTTGTTCAAAAAACAAAAACATTTTCATCTTTATTCAAATTAAACACAATAACCAACAAACCTTTTAAACCAAGAAGAGAAATTGTTTCCTGTCGATTGTTGCTTGCCATGATGAAATTCTGCAAACACGGCATATACACAGAAGAAAAATGACATCTGTCTCGCTCTCTAATGCATTTTCATAGTCCAAAGATATGCAAAAGAATTAAGTCATTAATAGAATTTGTAAAAGTGACTTAATAATAAGGGCTAAAAATGTAGATGAATTAATATTGAACCACCATTTTTAATGTCATTGTGTTTTTATAAATTTAGCTGAAAATAAGATTCTAGGCTGCAACAAATCATAATTAGAACATGTTTACTCAGATGCAATGTAAAATAACAAAACATGTGTCTTTCACTATACATCATGCTTTCTAGAACAACCTTGTATAGAGAAAAATTATGAAGTGGCTTGAAATAATGAATTGGAAAAGTAAATATCAATTTTTAAGACACAAACTTGGATCAACTTACTGCCAAAAGCATACAGAACAACACTTATTCAAAGACCTCCTCCACCTAAACACCACATTTCACAATTCCATGAAGATAAAGAAGCCATATATGCATTCTCTCTAATTAACCAAAACCTACACTCACTTGAACAATATACAGAAGATTGGTCAAAAAGACTATCATGCTTCAAAATAATTTTAGAAAAAATAATATACAAAATAAATTTACATGGATTTACAAAATAGATTGGATAGCTTCATCACTGTTCCTAAAACTCAGGATTTGACAGTGGATTCCGGTGGCCGGGAAAAGGAGTGTTCCGGTGATGAGTCTTGAACAAAGATGAAAAGTAACCACTAAATTTAAGAAAAATAATGATGGAACAGTAAAAAAAGATGAATGGAGAAGAGAAATAGAAGACTGAAGAGATATATTTTAAAAAAAAAGAGTTAGAAAGCAACGGTTGAATGTTTTGGAAAATGAACAAAAATAAATATTGTGGCAGACAATTCAATTATTGAGCAGTGTGCCTAGTTTTTTTTTTGCACGGGAAATATTGCTTGACAAATAGGTTTAACAATAAAGTAATATTACACATGTAACAACTTCCAAAGGAAGCTTCCCTAAAAAAAAAACTTCTAAAGGAAGTTAGGTTAAGTGATTAAGGAGGGAATTAAGGCATGTAATTAGGGTAAATCAATTGCTAAACCTTACATGCTTTTAGAATAAGAAGATATATTGACCGAATGTGACGTCTCGACATGCAGGGGTGGAAGATCAATAGGTTCTACAATAAGGTAAATAATAATATGTTTTGAATATGCTATCATATCAAGATCAAGACTTGATTTCTAGCTAGTTTTTGACACTTGTTTTGTCATGACTTTCTTAGGCTGCTGAGTTGTCCTTCTTTCAAGAATGATAGAAGAATTGTAACTACTTAAGTTAAAGCCCCTACACAAGCATAATTATAAGTGTAAGTTATCTTAAATTTCTCATATTTGTTTTATAATTATAAAGTATTATTTATGTTGTTGCTCGTCATCCATAATAATCTACTATGTTTATTTTTGTTAGCAGGTTGAAACTTATGTTGATTGCGTGTCTCATTTCAAGAGTGTTTCTCAGGAACCAGAACGTGTCTTTACATTTTAATTTCAATATAGTGTGATAAAATAATTTGGGATTTTTAAGATGATTGATTGTAATATTGCATTGTTCAACTCTTTTTTTTTTTTTGTGTTTCAGATATTATACTTGTTTAATTTACTTAAAGGATTCATAAATGTTTGGGAAAAACGGTGAATCACCAATTTTGTTCATGAAAGTTTAGAGGAATGTTAATTTGTTGTAAAAAAAATATATTTAGTTATATGTTGACGATAATTGATTTTTAGTGGATTGATCACTCTTTGTCTATGTTTAGTTATATGTTGACGATAATTGATTTTTAGTGGATTGATTATGATTAAAGTGAGTTGATAGTAAAATTATTGTGTTTGGACACAATCATGTAAATGTGATTTGAACAAATGCGTGTTAAAATCAATTCTACATAAAAACAGTTAAATATGTCAGAATCAATTCTATATCTCCTGAATCAATTTTGGCTTATTTAAAAGTTGAACCGAACCTACACAAAAAGTCTTTTTTCTTTCTATTAATATAATAATGAGGATATCATGAATAAATAACCATGGAACACATACCCGTCTGCTTCGACTAATCAAGTAGGTTGCCTGCTACTTCCTAACCAAGTGGATTCAAACCAAATCATACAATTCTAAGGCTATCATTCTTTTGACTCTTCATTTTATTCATTTTGGTTGAACCACTTTTAATTGATGTCATATGAATCAAATCAAACAGAATGCTTTCATCCTCCCAAAAAAATTTCGTTTCATTATTGGTACTTCGATATGGTGACATTTCTTGAACATGATATGGGCTTACAAGGATTGCATATAATAGATGGATATAACTTGACCAAATATTAAATATAAAAATGGTCATAATCTTGACATTAATATGAAGATAAATTGACCATTAAGGACTGAAAACCAAATAATTTTTTTTTATAAGATTAAAACATTCCGTTTTATATTTTTAGTGACTAAAATAAAAAAAAATAAATTTTGGAACGAAAAACTTATTTCACTCTACTTTTGATTACATTTTCAATTTTATCTTTTCAATTATAATGCCTTGAGTGCAGATTAATTCTACAACAAAATGATATTCAACATGTTATACAATTCCATAAATGAAATAATACAGTTTATAGAGTATGAACAATAAAAAGGAAAAACATTATGCATCCTACCGCACCTTATTCACTTCCCTTCCTAACTTTTTTTACATGAAGCCATTGAATGTCTAATAAACAAATCATAAAGCTCATTGTATAAGACTATTATATTACAAAACAATCCAATATGTAGTGACAATTCTAGAAAAAAATGAGAATAGTTAACAACCGAAGCCATGGCACACAGAAAGAACAATAATGAGAATCAATGCAATTATTATAGCAAGTACTATGAGCTTTATCTTCATGTTTTGATACCAATCTTCCTCCTCAATTGGGTTCCCTGCTGCCTGAAATCTTGTGCCTGCACAACAGCCATACCATTTCAATTGACATTCCAATAATTCACAATCCTCATACAATATTCACAATTAATGGACAAATTAAGTAGCATAGAGCAAAGTTTTAGCCAAGATAATAAATAAACTGATAACAAATCAACCGATTAAAGTATCAAGATTTTATGAAACTGGAATTATTGAACTTGGTTGCATCTGATCTAACAACGAAGTATTTTTTATCAAAAAAGAAAAAATGAATCACAACAAAATAAGCTAAGCTCGAATCCCAGTGATCTCTAAGGCATTAACAAGAAAACTAGATGTGGGAATTTGGGAGTAACAGGATGATCCAGGACGTCGACGACCAAGAGATTTGGACACAATTCCATCCAAAACTTTAAAACATTGGGATATGAATCACATGTCTTATATATAACATGGACTATGTTCAAAGTCGATGTAAGCTAAGCACTCACACATAAACCTAACAAGAACGTCATTCGAGTTCAATTCCAGAACTAAATATTATATACATGTTATATATATATAATCAAGCAATAAAATCAAGCATCTAACCTGAGAGCGAAGGTTCTCAGTTTTATCCACCAAAATCTCAATCTTCTCTCCCCTATCAATAACCTGCACATAACATATAATAATATTATGACTTGCCACATGATATTAAAAGAAACTCTGCAGACAATTTTATAGCTACGAAGCACCAAAACATACACGGACACATAACACGATATGCCAATGACATATAGATACCAAACCGTTCTTCAATATGAAGTGTCAGTGCTATTTTGTTGGACAGCAATCAATGCAATACCTTGTCGATATTTTCCATCATAATTCCTTTGACTTCAGAAACTTGAGCTTTCACTTTAGCAAGTTTGCTAACCTCCTCCGGATGTTCCACACAATATTGCATTTGCTCCTTCAACTTTGGTCTAAAGCATATATATCATAAGTATTATAGAGTAATTAACATGTAAATATATGTTGGACAACAAGATAATAAACATAATTAAGTACCCAAATTCTTTGTTAAGACTTTTAGCAGTTGCTGTTGTAGCTCTTCCTGCACCATATCTTTTATTAAAATCATCCTTAATACGTTCAAGAAAAGCTATTGGAATTTGTCTACCAACAGACTCCACTGCAACAACACAGTAAGCTGCAAAACTCCACTAATCATTAAACATGTTCAACAGAAAAAGGAAAACAACAGAAAAAATATAGATGAACAAATTAAAATCATAAATTTTAAGATTGGGAGGGTAAGTTTTAAAATTATAGCACCATGAGCAATTTAAGCAAGGATGATCACTACATGTTTTTTTTTTTTGTGGTGACCGGGGTTTGAACTCTGAATTTTGCATATATACTATGATTTTCCCTACCAATTGAGCTAAATTCACGAGGAAGATTACTACATGTTTATTTTAACAAACAAAATTTCACTTTTTAGAACTTTTTAGGCTTAAATATGATAACCGTCCTTGTAATTTGGGTCAGTTTTGATTTTCGTCCCTGTGTAAAAAAAAATTGAAATACATCCCTGTAAAAAAAATTTGTTTGAAAAAGGTCTCTGGCCCCACTTCACGTCTGACTTGGCATGCTAATCGCTCACGTGGTCGTTGCTGACTGTGCAACCTTTGCCCACGTGGCGCTAACGTGGCAGTCCACGTAATTAAAAAAATTAAAAATAAATTCTGGAAATTATTTTTTAAATTTAAAATATCTGAAAATAAATTTAAAAATCATAAAAAAAATTTGAAAAAAAATCTGAAAATACTTTTCCAAAAAAAAAAATCTGAAAAAAAAACTTTGAAAATTAAAATTTTCGAAAACTTAATTTTTTGACAAAAAAACTGTTAAAATTAAAAATTTAAAAAAAAATGTGAAAATTAAATATTCGAAAAATAGATTTTTTTTAATTTGAAAATTGTATATTAAATTTTTTTCGAAAATAATGACAATTATATTTTCAAAGTTATAAATTTATAATTTTCGAAAATAAATTATAAATTTAAAAATAAAATCTAATTTCTTGTTCTTTTACAAAAATTTTAATCTAAAAAAAACATTATTTTTCAGAATATATAATATTCAAAAAAATTCAGAAAATTATTTAAATATTTTAAAATTTATTTTCAGATTTTTATATTGTTTTTTAAATTTAATTTTAAAAATATTTTTTAAAATTTAATATTATGTGGCACGCCACGTGGCAAACGTTGCACAGTCAGCAACTGCCACGTGGCCAAAACCATGCCAAATCAGCTGAATAGTGTGGTCAGGGACCTTTTTCAAACAAATTTTTTTTTATAGGGATGTATTTCAAAATTTTTTTTACACAGGGATGAAAATCAAAACTGGCCCAAATTACAGGGACGATTATCATATTTAAGCCAACTTTTTATTAGTGAGCTTCAACATATGTAAATAATTTGAATTAAGAAAAACCAAAATGTAAGATTTGATTCAAATGAAAATATAAATCAACAGTAACTTCTAAAAACGAAATAATCTGATTTTATCAATTGAGATTAAAAAAAGCAATTTTCATCATTATATCATAGACAAATAAACTTGAGTTTTTTTCACACAAAAATCTCCATAGCATCATTGGATTATTTTATCCTAAAATCATATTTTATTTTTAAAAGTCTTAAACAAGCAGTCCTTATCCTTCCTTAAAAAAAAAAGCTGTCCTTATCCAACTATTGACACTTGATTCATTAAAAAAATAACACAACCATTACACATTAATTAAAATTATAAAAACACCAACTAGTTATTGTTCCATCTATTAGCCAAGTTTGGACCATTGACCTTATACATTTCTCAAAATACAATCACGATTAATGCCACCATCCAATAATAGAAGTGGACGGTCCACTTCATCATCACAATTAAAATAGTAACATGATTATAATGTCAGATTGACAAAAATAAGAAGAAAAAAAACGAATATAAATTGAGTTTTGTGACATGTAAGTATGTTTTTTTTTCTTATGTTTTTGTAAAACCAACATCCAAGTTACTATCTCAGATGTTGCAACAAGAAAGATTCTTAAACTTCTATTTTTCGGAGCCTACGTTAATTTCTGAGTTTGTTCAAATAAATTTTATTTGGGTTGTGTCCAACTATACGATCTATCTTTTGGGACAAACTTTTGTATATTGAAAATGATATTTGTATAAATAATTTAGAACAACTTTTGTACGGTTTTCTATTTTATAACGTCACATACTCACATGTTCCTACTCTTTCTATTATTTTTGACCAATTTAAAACAATCTAAACACGGAAAAGAATAAGATTGTATAAATAATACCACTCTTTGCATATCGATCGTCAATTATTGTTCCTTGAATTATTCCTATTTTTTTTTCCTGTTTTGGCGTTATTGTCTATAAAAAATAAATAATCATGATTTCTTGTAAAAACAAAAAATGATACTCTCGCCATATAAAACCCGTATACTTTAAAATTGATGATGTATTTGTATCTGTCATATGTATCTTGCTTCGATACGTTTTATATATATTCCAGTGTTTGGCCCTACTTTTTTTAGGTCTAAAAGTCACTTTTAGAATAAAATTGAAAATTAAAACTTTAAAGTTAAAGTTGTTTGGTATTTGTTGTTTTTTTTCAACTTAATTAGTATTTTAATTTAAAATCTGATTGGTAAAATATTTTTAAAAGAGCTTTATGATTTTATTACAAATTATCATAAATAAAATAAAAACTTTTATTATTTTTTTTCTTTTGAAAGTGTATAAGTTTTTTTATGATTTATAAAAAAGACATCTTGCTAATTATATTTTTAAATGAAAATTTTTATCGTTTGAGATGTCATGAGGTACCACAAGTCTTCAGTTAGGATTTTCTTACAATGATATTGTCTGCCATTATAAAATTATAAAATTAAAGTTAGCAAATTTCAACGTCTTAAAAGGTAAAAAAAAAATAATATAAGTTGTAACAATTAGCAAGCTTACTTTTTTTATGAAGAAAATTAGCAAGCTTTACTTGTTTAATTAACAAATGTGGCTGGCAGGATTCGAAACATAAGCGTGCAAAATGGTCACCGAATAAGCTAGCATAAAGTTCAATTTATTGACTTCTACTTTTTTAGTTTTTTCTTCTTTAATATTAAGTCACTTTTTTTTATCAAGAGCTTCTTATGAAATGTGTTTGGCCCAACTTCTTCCTTAAAGTAGAAGAGAAGTTAAAATTAAGTCGGGCCGAACACTACAATTTTATTTAAAAACAAAACAATTGCTTGATACATTCTAGATCCACCGAGATACACGAGGGATGCAGCGGTAGTAACCAATACGTGCGGGATACATGATTTTTCAATTATTTTATTTTTGTTTTTAAAAAATAAGCAAAATGAAAAAAATATAATATATACATTAGGTAAGGTTGTTCTTTTTGGGATATAGTTTAACAATAATGATGTTCACTTTTTAAGATATGTGTAATTGATTAAGCAATGATGTTCTCTATTTTGGATATATGTAATTTTTTTTTAAGAAGCCAAAAGTATTATATTAAAACTGAAACCAATGATACCAAGTTAAGCACAATGTGTGTTTACCTTTTTTTTTTTTACACATCTTGGAAGTACATCAAAAATATTGCGTGAAGAATGGGATAAAGTTGCCCTTGCAAGAGCATGAGCGCTTCTGTTTGCTTGACGCCTAGTAAACACAACTTAATGGTTGTTAAAATTTTGGAGTAAATTTCTGCAACTTTTAACTATTAACTCATACCCTGAATGATTCACCTTATTGGAATGCACTTCATCGACTAACATCTTGCAGTCTGATTCAAAGATAATCCTTTGATGACCCAATGTTGTGATCCACTTGAGACCTTGATGCAGCTCCCAAGCTTCACTCTCTGTCGGAGACATAGAAGCCTTTAAGACATCTGTCATAACCTGTACAAACCGTCCTTCACTATCTCTTAAGACCGCTCTCATACTAATTGTCCGATCAGCGGTGGAAACTGATGTGTCAACATTGCATTTTAACAAACCAGCCCTGGGAGGCTGCCAAATTGCGGCATGTGTCTGCTCCTGAGTCATGGTGTGAGTCTGATGTACTCGTCTAGCACATTCCCAAGCGTTAAGTATTGCTTGTGCATGCTGCAAAATCTGATTGGGCGATTCAGTTTTGTTTTCCCACAATTGCAAATTTCGTCTTTTCCATTTACTCCAAAAAGTCATAGAAAAACTCACCAATTGCTTCAATGACAATCCCTGCCACATGCGAGTGAAAACATCACCAATGCTTTCAGCCCCATCCATCAATTCTTCCAACAAAGGCCAAAGATTTACTTTCCTCCAACATGTTATACTATCCGCACAAACAAGAAATAGGTGTCAATTATACTCTGTATAAGTTTGACAAATTACACTATTTGAGGTACAGTCCACTCTTTTAAAATCCAGTCTTTGTCTATTCGGTAGACAATCCCTTCCAAGAAATAGGTGCCAATTACACAATGTGTGTTTACCTAGGAATCAAAATTGAGATATATGTAATTAATTAATTGTCACTTTTTTATTATCAATATTGCTTATATTTAATTTTTTATTAAAGTATCCCAATGTCGTATTTTAAATTTTCTCGTATCGTCGTATCGCTGCCGTATCGTATCTGTATCGTATGAAATATTCGGACTTCATAGCTTTGGCTTGAGGACATGATCTGTTTAGACCAAATTCTGCACAAACAACGTGTCTATCAATTATTGCTTTTTATTTATTATGAGTCTTGTTAATGAGTATTCCCGTGACACTCTTTAAGCATTATTGCTATCGCCAGTTAACATTTTATTTTTTTTATTGCTCCTTGAATTATTGCTATCGCCAGCACTGGTGTGTTGTTTCTGTCAACCAATTATTGCTCCTTGAATTATTGCTATCGCCAGCACTGGTGTGTTGTTTCCGGCTAGTATCAGTTTTTGCTACTTGAATAATTATTATTACTATTTATTAGTACTAGTTCGTTGTTTTCATCCACTTCTTCTGTCACACAATAAATGATTTTGTTTGATTATATGTAGCATTCACGTTCTATAATTACATATACAAATCAACAAAAATATGGAAAATTATATTAAAAAAAACAGTTTTCAGCACATCTTAAATAATATGTTCGGATAATATACTTTGAAACCATTAACGATGTTTTTTGGATTATATAAACGGAGCATGTCCAACACCCATAAAACAATCAAATTAAAGAACACTATATCAAAGAAATGTGACTTTACCTTGTGTTTGGTGTTTACAAACAAGTTAACATATGATAAAAGTATTATAGATTTTTTATTTTTTTTTGAATAATAAAAGTATTATAGATGTCATTTTGTTTTTGGGAAGACACATACAACAAAAATACTAACAACCGTTCAAATAAAAAATGAATATATGGATGGCCAAAAGAACAAATTGTTATTATTTATCATAAATAAAATAAAAAATACACAAAGTATGATTGATTTCGAATATCACTTTTTCTTTAAAAAAAATCAGACGCCTTGTAAACTATATCATATCTCTTTAACTCTTACAACGACACTCTCACAAATTGTACCGTGTGAATTCAATCTATCAAAAGCTTGTGCATCTTATCCACTTGTGAGAAAAATGGCTGAAGGTCTTTTGTTCCACATGATTGACAAGCTGATCGGGAAGCTGGGTTCAGTGGTTGTTGAAAGCTGGAACATGAGAGATATTCTTGACAAGCTGGTGGAGAATATGTCTGAGATCAAGGCTGTGGTTTTGGATGCAGAGGAGCAGCAGGGCACCAACAACCATCAAGTTCAACTCTGGCTGGAAAAGCTCAAAGATGCTCTTGATGATGCTGATGACGTGCTTGATGACTTTAACACTGACGACTTGAGGCGACAGGTGATGACCAATCACAAGTTGACTAAAAAGGTTCGCATCTTCTTCTCATCATCCAACCAGCTTCTCTTTTCTTACAAAATGGTTCAGAAAATTAAGGAACTTAGTAAGATAATTGAGGCCCTTAATGTTGGTAAGAGAAGTTTTAATTTTACAAATCGCACTCCTGAGCAACGAGTTTTG
>Ga0315915_1009702_pt1 | contig 10855 bp, 6 predicted proteins | sample MpolbnodulesMG_FD_207738 | JGI IMG/M metagenome (GOLD analysis project Ga0315915, IMG submission 207738) | Medicago polymorpha root nodule microbial communities from Los Angeles, California, United States - branched nodules | ecosystem: Host-associated > Plants > Roots > Nodule | place: USA... | reverse complement strand
AAAATAAAGCCACTTAATAAAATATTAATACACAACAACATGTCACTTATCAACATAAATCATATAAGTCATATAAAAGACTCTAAACTCAACCAAAATAATCAAATAAATAAATAGGGCGTTACAAGTGCTTGGATAGCGGGAGCTATCTCCGTTATCGTTTACTTTTGAGTCGTAGAGTAGGCTCTGATCTAGGATGTCTGTCCTTATGATTATTCTAGATTGGTTATGTTGGATTTATGTTGTTGAGTTTTGCCCCTATGTCGGGACTTGGAGATTTTTATGATGATGTGTATTGATCTTATGACATGTATATTTTGGAGATGTATGAATTTTATCCGCTGCGACTGTTGAGAAATTTTATATATGCATGTTATTTGAATTTGATGTGTAGACGTGGCGTCTATTTCTTGAATATTTATATTATTCGCGTGTATTATCGCTTTAATATAAATAAGGCGTTACACAATATTTCACTTGATCATGCATGAAATGGAATATTCTTTCTATGTATTTACTCCTACCATGCTAAAATGGAAGGATTTTGAAGAGAGGATGTTTGTTTAAATTTAGACTTAAATAGCCTTATAATTAATGAGATTTTAAACATTTAAAGGGTAAAAAAATGTAATTTTATTCTTTTATAAATTAAAACTCGTCCGTTCTATCATTGAATTCTTCCCCTTCTCTCCCTTTCCCTCCATTAAGACAATTTATAGTGTTTAAAATCACTATCAAATATATTGTTATAAAGTATCGTTGAACTACGCCCCGTCTAAGAAATAAGAGTGATAATATGTCATATCGATAGACACAGGCTTATAACAACTCAAACCCCATTTTATCTAATAACAACTCTCAATTCCTTAGGTAGTTAATTACTAATAAAAGTATTAAGAACGATGATTTATTATGAACACATATTCATATTTCAATATTTTGAAAGTAAATATGTTCATGGCCAAATCTCAAATTCCAATTGTTACTATATATCTTCCAATGGAGAAGCATTCCCAAAATCATCACAACAACAACCATTTATTGAAAAGAATTTAAGAACAAAAGATTAAGACTAAATAAAAGAACTCAATTGCATGAATATAACGAGAATAAAATCAAATGATAGTTTCAAGAAGGTTTGTATCCTACTTACAAGAAATGTAGTTGCTTATATTCCTGGAAATCAAAACAATGGTAAAGGTGCAATTACAAATATGGAGACCCATTGATTCTTATACCCTTGTTTCCAAGGTTGAATCTTCAATTTCTTGTGTTCCCTAGTGTTTTTTCCATATTTTCCAACCTCCCAAAGTCCACAAATAAACTAAAAATCACATTTTTGTTTTCCACTTAAAAACCAATATGGCAGAATTGTATAGATATTTTTGTGTTCCCTCCTAGTGTTAGTCAACTTTCTCGCACTGCAAGCTCAACTGAACAAAATCTTTTTAAGCCTTTTGTAGTTTGAAAGGATTACAGTGTCTTCATGAAAGTTGTATATGTAAAACTTAAATTTTATTTTAGTTATATGACTCCATTTGGATACGTATATAACTCTAGATGTGATTAAAATATCACACATGATACATGTTGCTTGATCACTAAATAAATATTAGATGAATCATTATTTCATATCCAAAAGTCTACACCTTTTGAGAAGACCAACCTCTCTAAAGTCTAGAGGAGCACTCCTAAAGTCACAAGCTCCCATTAAAACAAATCTCTTCTCCACTTAACATCTCAAAACCACCCAAATCCCTCTCTCACTATCATATCAATCACTTTAACTTCTTTGCGAATCGAAACCTGAAACAACATGGAGAAACAAATCCTTAGAGAAATAATACTCAACCAGGGGTCATTCAAAATTTTTGTAGACCAGCCATAACTAACCTTCCGAGAGATACTATCGTAGAACCAATTAGTAGACTTTGATTGGCATGTTCCTAATAAGGTGAGATACTCTTCAACCCACCGCTTGCCACGTTGATCCCACTGAGACCTTGTCACATATCTTACTCCAATGATGTCCTTCCATAAAGCCTCACCTCCTCTAATCAACCACCAACATCACTTCCCAAAAAGGGTAAGATTAACCAATCTTAGAACTATGATACCCAACCCTCCTTCACTTTCAGACTTACAAACATATGATCGTCGAAATCAGGAAATCTTTCTCATCCCTTTAAACCCTCCCTACAAAAACCAACATGGAATCCTCACAACCCGTCTCCAAACACTATTTGGCGTTTTCATAAATGAATTGAAACAATTGAGAAATAGTTTAAAAGAACCACTCTCCCACACAAACTGACAAACCTATTACTCCCAGAGCTTAGACGAGTTACTAGGGTATCAAATAAATGTTTTCAAGCAGCCGCTCTCCTAGAATTAGCCTCAACTAAAAGACTCGTGTACTTAAAAGAAATGAGTTAATACCACAACAGAGAAAATTTGCGGACAAGACGAGGAAAAACGCATCAACGTTAATTCTAGTGACATAACTCTTAGAAAAAATAATTTGAAGACCTGAGGCAAGCTCGAAACACCTTAAGATAGTCTTAATAGTCTAAAGGTTCTCCATTGTATTTGTTCCTATAAAGAGAGTATCATCAACATATTAAAGGTGTTTCACAAACACCCTAAACTCTCAACTTTAAAACTTGTAAACATATCCAAGCACACCATTTATCATCAAAACCAAATCTCTTCAGTAGATACTCCAAAAAACTCTAGCTCACCGTTTCATAAGCTTTCTCGAAGTCCACTTTGAAAAATTTGGCAATGATGTTTAATTTTTTTTGGCCAGTTCCACAACCTCAATGATCGCCACCACTTTGTCTACCAATTACCTACCTTCCAGAAAAAGCTAACTGATTGGACGAGATGATTTTATCCTTCATTGAGACCAACCTTGAAGTCAACACTTTAACAATCAACTTATTTAATGAATATAGAAGAGAGATATGAGGAAACTCCCCAAGAGACTGATGGGATTCAACTTGAGGGATTAATGCCACAAAATAAGAGGAGAAACTTCTAGGGAGTGAGCGTTAAAGAAAAATTGCTGGAAGGAACGCCTACTTACTCTCAGAAGTTAAAATCATCTGGTCCTGGACTTTTATTACCATCACTATTGCTCACCGCCTATGGTAAAACATAATAGTTAGAGAAAAAAAATATTGAATTGTTTTTCCAGAGGGACTAAACCAAAAATTTTGGTACATTTAAAGTAACTAAAAACATATTTAACCCTAAAAGTTATATTATTTCATTTGTATTTTTCGTTGTTCAACAAGTGCAATGCATGATAAAAAGTTTTCGGTGTCTTAGAAGTTTGTCTAGTATTGTTCCGCCTAATACCCACCATTTTACAAATCAAACAAACCCCTAGAGTAGCCAAAATTCTTTAATTGTGTAACGGCTGGTTTGTCTAAGTATATGTGATTACTCCAATATATAGTTTATATGGACCTATTTGGGTCGATTTGATGATATTGGCTTGAGACAAATTTCGTTCTCAGGTTCGATTCTCCTCAGTGCCGATTTCAGTAGGCTAGCTTGACTTTTAAAAAAAAAAAATATAATTTCGATGCTTTTGCTATTAAATGTAATTCAATACATCTGTAAATGTAAACGTAAGGGAAGTTGTAAGAATGCATTTCAGTCATAAAATATATCCAACCAATCTCATACAATCGTGTGCTTTATGGCCTCTTTATCGGATATATCTAAAGGAGTGATCATGTAGTTTATCATATTAGTAACCCAGATACTAATTAACATTTCTCTAATTAAAAAGTTGTCATATTTTGCTTTAAAACAAGCCTCTTTTCTTTAACTTTGACTAATTAGTATAAGTGTAATTTATCTATATATACTTTCTTCCATAAATACAGCTTAAAAATCAAACTGTTGGCGCTGCTCCATTATTTATCTATGGCCAATTGATTATCTAGCTAGTGTGCTATTCAAAAGCTTTCTCAGGTGATGAATCTTCCACGTTAAAGGAAGGAAAGTCTATGTGATTATATTATGTTGTACTTTGAACTTTATGAAAGATTAATGTGTGAGATGTCAGAGATAAGATGAGAGAGGGACCTTAAAAAAAAATGAGAGGGTAATTATAAAAAAAAAGATGACAGAAGGTAATATAGAATAGAGATGGTGAGGAAGTCACCCATCTTTTGGTAATTTTAAATTAATCCAACAACTCAATGATAAAATTTAGGTATCCATAATCAAAACTCATTTAAAATTTGATTTTACTTTTAAATAAATAAATACAAAATTATAACATGACACTAAATAATTGGATAAACGATACATACTCAATCAAACTCAAAGGAAACCAATGTATTCACCTGGCTTGATTCATGATTGAGTATTTTGAGTTAGATACATTTTTATTTTTAGTTTAATTAGGAAAACATTTAACAAACATTTTTAAAATCGAAAATGATTTTTTATCCTATAAACTTAACCAACTCTAATAGGTTATGAGATCATGTATTCGAGGTCAGCATCATACCTCCAAAATTAAAGGGAGAAAATAGAATTGACATTAATTTTGTTTGCTTTCTTAGGTGCCAAAAGGTCACCTTATATAGCAAGATACACATGACAAAATTATCCTACTAAGCCAATAGCCAAGTGGCAGTGCATAAATGTAACAACGTAAAGTTCAATCACTTTATAAGTCGGTTCAACCGATCTTAAAAGTGACAGAGAAAGTTAACTCTAATTGAAAAATATCGAATAGAAGTTAACTCTAGCAGAGTTAAGGAAAGAAGAGCAATTTTCATAAAATAAACTATTACTGAGTTTTGGGCTTAAACATGGTCTTTCATCCATAGGGGGCTTTTGCTTATGACTATTACTTTTTCCACCCCATGCCTTACTAGCGCGCCTTGTAAATCTTTCAAAAATGCCCTTAAGCAATTCAGATTTTAAAATCCGAAATGTGTTTTTCCTTTGTTATAGGGTGAAAAAAATGAGTTCTTCACCAATTCAAATTTTATAATCCGAAAACCTCAAAAAATATGGCGCGCTACTTGATTTTTTCGGATTATATAATATGAACACCCTTTTTTCAAGGGAAAAACAATTCAGATTATATAATCCGAAATGTATCAGCACAAATTCTAAACATGTTTGTAACATGGATAGTCATTTTTTGGACAATATTAATCTTCCTAACACTCATCCTTCTGTCTTAGGTCATTGTTAGCGGTTCTTAGTCAAAAATCGGGTTTTTGGGCTACTTGATCGGATTACTCCGAAAGTTTCCCAGAAAATCAGAAGAAAAAAAAAATCAATGATCAAGACTCCCTTAGAAGAAACTTCTTATGGGACTCCTACCCTCAAAATCCAAAATTTCATCGATTTGACCTATTTTTAATTTTTTTTTAATTTTTCATATTCTCAGAAAAATCCGAAAAAATTTGCATTAGTTTTATTTGATTTTTAGAATTTTTTGGTGGTATTTTTATGATTTTATTTGATAGGTTTTTAGCCTTTTTTAATTTATTTTTTGTTATTTTTTAAAGCAAAATTCAAAACTGCTGAAATGTGAGAGCTTCTGATTGCTGATTATATATAAGCAGAGTTCAGATTATAAAATCCGAATTAGTGAAAAATGAATTCATATTTTAAAATCCGAATTGCACAAGGACATTTTTGAAAAATTTACAGAACGCTAATAATGCATGGGATCAGGCACGGATCCACTTGTAGTGGATTGGGGGCAACTGCCCCCACTAATTTATCTGTGTTACTTGTTAAATCTTTGCTATTTTAGCTATTGCCTCCTCTTAAAATAATAGATTGCCCCCATGGATTGAAAATTTATATAATTAAAAGAGTTTCTCTCATAAATTTTATAAAATCAAATGTGTAAATGCATTTGAGATAAAAAATTTAAATGATATTTACCATACTTTTTAAATATAAAGGCATATAAATAACAACTTTAATTTGTAGATGTTAAGGAGACATTAATATTTCTAATATATAATATTATAATTTCAAGTATTTTGCCAAACAATAATGATGTTATTATTTTATCACGTTGCATTGCTAAAAAATTTATATAAATATCTATTGTATAAACCCTTGCCCCCGTAAGTAGAAATTTCTGGATCCGTCAGTGCATTGGATGGGAAAAGTCATAGTCTTTGCTTATTCTTGTGGGCTTCACTTTACTCAACCTGGTACTCTCACATGGTTGGGAATCAATGTTTTGGTTAAGAGTTGTATCACTAATGTTATGTGGTAATGTGTCAACTTTTAATATTGTTCTTCAATTAAAATTGGGGTCATTCGTAAATAAAAATTTGGGTTATGAGTCTTGTAAGCATAGCTCGGTTGATAAAGACATTACGATATGCAAGATGTAGGATTTAAGTTTCGGATTCCCCACTTATTCATCCACCATAATAGAGAGAATTTATATCCACTAAACTACTTGACCAAAAAAATAAATTGGGTCATGCTACGGGCACTTGTTAAGACGTCTAATAAAGAAATAATTGATAAATTCTCGATAAAAAATGCTAGTAATTTCTTAAGTTTCAAGACGTTGAATGCACCATTCCAAAAAATATAACTTATTTTTTAACTTCTAGGTAGAAAATGATAAATCTCTTAGCATTTCCCTTCTAATTTAACAAAGTAAGTAAACACAAATAATAAAAAGCTGCATGACATTTGATATGTTGAGACCAAGTTTAAATCCGCAATTTCCCTTTTCTCATCACCTTGTGTGAGTGAGTTTTGCAGCTACTTTTTTGTGTGTGGGTGTGACTGGACATCCTCTATGCGTAATTGTAGAGACTCGGATAGGATCTCTGTGGGTGACAAAACTCTCCCTCAAAAAATTTAATACTGCTACATTACTATGACTTAATTCAAACTCAAAATCTCTTGTTAAGTTGAAAGAGACTCCTCATTATCTTATCCAAAATCAATGGATTGTTGGTGGAGTGGAAGTATAAACTCCCAAACTCCTCAGGAGGAGAATCTTGGAACCCAGTTTTCAATCCTTAAATTGTTAACAAAATGCTTAGATAATTATTCTGCATACCTCCTTTCCGAGTCCTTAACTTGCAACCAAATTCAAAAAAGTTAATAGATAAATAATATACTCTTCGTCCCATATGATTTGATACTATTTTACTTTTACACATGCAAATGTAGAACTTTAGCCATTAATATTCTTAATCATCCATTATCAACAATTAAAAAAATTGATATTTTCAAAATATTCATTGAGATAAATTGAACACATTTTATATATATACTAACATTTTTATGGTGAACATAATTTATGTGATTAGTGCATGATCAAATTGTGTCAATTAATATAGGACGGAGTGAGTATTAATTAGTTTCTTCAATTTTAGTAGGAACAGAAAGAGCATATACAACTGAAGTCTTAGGTTGTGATTATTTAAGAAATAATGCTCATGAACATGTGTTAAGATTTGCTTATGAACATTTGTGTTTACGGTAAATAGCGTAATAGAAATTATGGTTAGTCTAAAAATGAGAAACATTTCCATGTTGCAGGGCACCAAGGACATGTAATAGTAAATTTAAGTTGACCAATATTGGGAATTTCAATTTGCCAAACGTTTTATAGAGACATTCCTAACAACAGTAGACAATTATGAGCACAAATTATAGTCAATATTTGTAACATTGTTAAAGTACAAAGTGAAAAGAATTAATGCTTGTGTATGTCTCTTATTGTACCTAAGGTTAAGAAATTCAAGTTCAGTATAGGTGTAGCAGAACCTAAGATTGGCTCCCAGATATCTGAAGTCACTACAATTCCAGGCCAATGGAATAAGTTTGTGAAAGAGTATGTTTCATGTCGACTATGTTTCATATTGGCTGATAAGTGGACAGCCACTCGAGCATAGCGTAGCAAGAGTATTTTTCCCGTTGATTCGTATGTTGGGTTATGATTAGGAGAGTTGGGTTGGGTTGCATCTCTCCTTTGTAATCTGGTCTGTAGTAGTTAAGCACTAAATCATAGTGACATAGTCTGTAACCCTAATAAAAAACTACAACAACTGCTATGTTGTCGGAGATGTAGGCATGATTTACCAAACTATGTGACCAATATCTTGTGTTTTGTCAACCTTTTATTTATCTATTTACTTTTGAACTGGTTTCGCAACTCTACAACTACATGCTACATGTAATTTATCTACTATTTTACTTCCTTCCTTCACATTCACAAATGTGGATGTTGCAAGGTAAGTAAAGGCTTGTGTATTTTGTCAGGAAGACAACTAATTTTGGTCTGCAATTTTGATGGTATACTAGAGCTGCTGCTTAATTCTAATGTCTAATATTTTATGTTGTTGCATCTTTTTCCATGACACTAAACACAAGAGGAAAAGCTTCCAGATATGATCTTATATACAACTCTTCTTTTATGGCAAAGCCTCTTCCAGGAATAAAGGTCGAATTGCTCACAATCTTGCAAAAAATGTTCAATTGCATCACCGATTGACTGCTTTTCTGGCTTGTTTCTTACATATTAACAATTTTTTAAAATTCCACGGCTTAGCACATTGTTGTACGTGCTGTGATGCAGAAAGTCGTGATACTGTTGCATTAGGGGAGAAACTTCGTGAACAAGTTGAGGAGAGGCTTGAGTTTTATTAACATAGATGTCATGAAATCTGCTATTGTTGTTGCCTTATTGGTTAGTCTTTGATATTGTAGAGAATTCAGTCAAATGCGGTTGGTGCAGCTTTAATCTCGGTCGCCTTGAAATTTTAGGAACATAAAAAACTGTTATGGCACGGTCCAGATAGTAGTAGTAGACCTTAATTTAAAACCCTATGTGATTAATTTGGATGATAGGATTTTTCTGCTTTTCATACTCTATCAGTTAGGATTTTTTACTATATTAACATGAATTTTTCTTTTGCTAGCGAGTTTTTGCATCATTGTGTTTTTTTTTTTTTTGGTTACGTATTTTTTAAACTGGTGGTTCAAGTAGCTAGTCTCACTAGGCATATTAGACCAGAAGTGTGACAGCCTGTAATCCCTCCACGGTTGGGAGCCGAAGGTAGTCGATGCTCTGTTAAGCCAGCTTCACACGGTGCCTTTCTGTCTGTAACCAATGAGAATTGGGCTTTCGCTCAGGCCTCATTGATCAACTCTCAACTTGGAGCGGGCAGGCCAGCAATTGCATCCTCAAACCAAACCCAGTGAATCCTGAACCATGTTCCACCACATTAATGCCCCCACTCGGGTTACAAGCTGGTGTTATCCAACTCGGCATCATTGTGTTATTTTAGTAGTCTTTATTGCATACTGTTACAAAAGCTTAAATATGAATTTAATAACTGAAAGCATTGTAATTTTTTTACGCCCCAAACTAAGTTTTAGTGGTCTTTCTTCTCAAGTTTTAATCCAATCTATGAATACCCCTAATAGATACTCATTAAGTTATCTAAATCAAAGCATTAGGTAAATTAGTAAGAGAGTGTAATCAATTTCCTTCAAAAACAAAAGGAGAGTAATCAATTACTAATTTACTAGACTTTTGATAGAAAATATCATATCCATTTCAGTTAGAGTAAATAAATAAATTAGTAAACGTCAATTATTTGTGTCTGAATTTTGTAAAAAGGCAAATGTATCCTCCAATTTGTAGCATGAGAGTCAATTTATAAACACAAATTATAGTCAATATTTGTAACATTGTTAAAGTACGAAGTGAAAAGAATGCTTGTGTATGTCTCTTATTGTACCTAAGGTTAAGAAATTAAAGTTCAGTATAGGCGTAGCAGAACCTAAGATTGGCTTCCAGATATCTGAAGTCACTACAATTCCAGCCAATGTAATAAGTTTTTGAATGAGTTGTTTCGCGACTTGCGGCTTCATTTTGATTGATTTGTCAATGATCTCATGGTTAGTATGTATTCACTTCTGAATATCTTTACAAAACCGGTTCGTAAAATGAGATGTGTCATTATTTATACTCTTTTTAAACCTTATCACTTTTCAATGTGAAACTTGAGTTTTCAGTTTGCAAAGAAATTGAAGAAGGAATGCTGGATATTAAAGGTCGATTTCGAAAAGGCCTATGACTCGGTGGATTGGGGTTTCTTGGAATACATGTTGAATAGAGTGGGTTTTTGTGCGAAGTGAGTGAGGTGGATGAAGACTTGTGTCTTTGGAGGGACTATGTCTATTCCAGTGAATGGTAGCCCAACGGAAGAAATTAATATCCAAAGGGGACTTAAACAAGGTGATCCTCTTGCACCGTTTTTGTTCCTTTTGGTAGCGGAAGGTTTTAGTGGGTTGATGAGGAACATGGTGCGTCTTAATTTATTCGAAGACTTTCGTTTTAGGCCGGATGTGTTGGAGATACCACATCTTCAATATGCCAACGACACTCTTTGTATAGGGAAGCCAACGGTAGAGAATCTTTGGACCTTAAAAGCGATGTTAAGGGGCTTTGAGATGACTTCCGCGTTGAAAGTTAATTTTTATAAAAGTTGCTTGATAGGGGGTTAATGTGGTGATGGATTTTAAGGAGATGGTGTGCGAGTTTTTGAATTGTAGTGAAGGTTCTCTTCCTTTTAAATATTTAGGCTTGCCGGTGGGGGCGAATTCCAGAAGGTGTGATACTTGGCAACCGCTATTGGATTTGTTAAACCGTATTGGGGAAACAAGTTCATTAATCTTGGCGGGAGAATTGTGCGACTAAACTCCATGTTGAATTCTATTCTGAGCTTCTACTTGTCTTATATGAAGATGCCTTCGTCGGTGTGGAAGAAAATTGTGAGAATCCAAAGGGAGTTTCTTTGGGGAGGAGTGGGGGGAG
>Ga0315915_1009697_pt1 | contig 10858 bp, 4 predicted proteins | sample MpolbnodulesMG_FD_207738 | JGI IMG/M metagenome (GOLD analysis project Ga0315915, IMG submission 207738) | Medicago polymorpha root nodule microbial communities from Los Angeles, California, United States - branched nodules | ecosystem: Host-associated > Plants > Roots > Nodule | place: USA... | reverse complement strand
ATCTACGAACGAACTTATTTCAATTCCCTTATGTTAAAATTACATGTCTAGCTATTTCTAAATCAAAAGTTCAGTTTTTGAGTTTCACATCAGAAATGCATTAAGTATGAAAATAAATTCATCGATAAAACAAAACAAAGATTGTATACAACCAGCCATATCAAGTGTTTCCCGAAGCATCATAGCTAACTACACTTAATCCCAACAATAGAGAAAATTAGCTAATTAAGCATATTAGCCTTGTAATACATATCAAGAAGAGATGGAATGATAATTGATGTTGATCCCTGAAGTTTCTTCAAACTTGTTTCTTCTCTCCCATGGTTGCTCTCTAGTTTAGAACCCAAAAAATGTTTAAAAAAATCCCTTATCTAGGTTGCTATTTACACAAATCAGGAAAGTGAAAATTCGCTAAGAGAATGAGAGGCTCGCTTAGTAAATTGATGTTTCTTCATAGAAAGGTAATGTTAGCTCATCTCCAAAATCACTAAAGATGTCTTAATTTCCTAAGCGAATTGTCGTTCTCTTAACGAATTTGCTCTTGTAGAATACCTTCAACTTTCTCATTTGATTCGTTTCCAACTCACCCAACGTACCTACTTAGAATTATGATCTTTTGTCATCCAAAGCATCTTTTGATCATTCAAACTATAAAGACAATAGAAATATATCATAGTAGCTATGAAGATACTCAGCCTAGCTAACTATCTAATATTTACAAAATATACATTTGATTTCTTGCAAAAACACGTAAATAAATAAGCGCCCTAAATATACACATTGGACAAGATCAAGTAAACAAAAAAACAAGTATATACTGTTTCAAAAAACAAAAACAAAAAACAGTATATATATATATATATATATGAGACATGATCAATTGACACCACAGTGTCAAACTTTTTATACGACTCATCCGATAATTCATTACCAATAACCATACTACAAAATCGACCGTTTGATTAAAAAATATTATAGTATAGATCATGTCTATTAAATTTGACATTAATCGAAAATCATATATCAAAATTTACGTCTTACGAACTTCTAAAAAAACAGGTTAATTTTAGCAGGGAATTATGAGTGAAAAATGCACAAAAACCAATAGTACATCCGTTTGAAAATGAATGAAAGTGTCTCAGTGTGAATGAATTACTACTGAGTAGCAACATTGAATGCACTCAACTACTCATTGTTCATCGAATTCAATTGTAACTGTGACCACAGCAACAGCAACAGCAACTACTTTGTCTGATCTGAGTATCGCAGTCTTTAGGTAGTAACCATTTATTTCATTTCACTTTCTTTACTTACTTCAGGCCCACACTCTTCCTTCCATTTACATACATTTCTCTCTTTATTTTTGTTTTCATTCATTCATGTGAACTTCAACATAATGATGAATAATGCAGAAGCAAGTGCTGGATATGTTGGTAACACTACAAGTTCTCAACACCAACCTCGACACAAACGATCTAACAGGTTTTGTGTTCAACTACGTTTGTTTGTTTCTTTGTTTGTTCAAATTGTTGTAAATATATTGTTTATCGTGTTTTTTTAAGTGCTTGTTTGGTATCATACTGAGTTTGGCAAAAGCTACACTTTGTAGCTTCGACAAAATCATGTGTCACCGTGATACCAAACATGCTAAACAGATTGAGGTTATCATGTTTGTATTGCTTCATTATAATATGACATGGCATTTGTGTTTGTATGTGTACGCGCGTATTTTTCAGTGCTTCTGATAGGAACTCGAAATTCTCAAGAGGTGGTGGTGTTTTGCGTCCCATAGGGAAAGACCATGATGAATTTCCGGTGAGTTCTTTCTATAATGCAGTTTTTACTTTTAAACTGTGATATTTAAGATTGTGAAAAACAATGATTTTATGACACATGCAGTGTTTTGGCCGTGAAGTTTTTTGAATGTGAGTTGAGTTGAGATGATTCATTGGTTTTTGCCATAATTTGAACAGGCGTCGCCACTTTCAGCAAGGGCTTCTAGGATACAAACTCCATTGCATGACAGCCTCAATTGTATAAACAAGAATGCTTCTTCAAATCATAGAGCATCCTTGGAACAAGATGTAAGCTACATAAATGGATTTATAGATTCTTAACTGCAATATTTCCTCTGAACTATCCGTTCAACTTTCCAGAGATCGAGATAACATAAGTTCAAATTTATACTTCCAACAAACTGGCTATAAAAATCAAGTTCATCTTTATATTTTCTATATTTTAAGGCACAACACAAGTTCAATTTAAAAGGGGTGAAAGCCAATGGTGATTGGCTCTCGCAGAAAGAGTCAATCCCCCACAATGTGATGAATCACAGTTTGAATGGCCTTAACAAGGGAAATAAATTAGTTATATCTACCTGCAACTTATAGATATCATGTGTTTCACTAGATCAATTTGGCATACTCTTTTCACATAATAAGAAGTCTGAAATGACAATATTGTGGGATCAGAGTGAAAATTTCTGAAACAGCCTATATCAATAAAACAAACCTTAGAAGCATCTTAAGTGAAATCACCATGGAAAAAAAGTAGAAAGTAATGGTTATAAAACCATATTCCTTGTCAATTTCGGAGATGCATATTATGTATTTAGGTTCTGAAACATCTGGGAAGAAAAATGTTGGGCTTTAATTCTGAAAAGATAACTATAGATAGTATAGGTTCTTGTTTTCCTGTACGATGACCATGGCATTATGCAGGTTGAGCAGCTACAGCTACACCTACAGAAGGAGAAATCCATGCGCATCTTGCTCGAGAGAGCAATGGGACGAGCCTCAAGTACTTTATCACCTGGACATAGACACTTTGCTTCTCAGGTAATTTGACATTTGGTATTCAGGTAATGGCCAACGGGCCTGCACTCTTTTAACATTTGAAGATGCTAAGATATGAGTAGGCGTGTTTCAAAAAAAAAATCTATGAGTAGGCGTGGTTGAGAAATAAACCATTATTGGCCTTCACCAAAATGTGTAAGCTTTCAGTTCAATTTGGTTCTTCATTGATAATAAACTGGACTCAACAATGAATAAGACATTCACAACTAAGCTGTTAGGAGTTAGAACCAAAGGAGCTAATTCTAATGTAAAGAATTGTAGTTTGATGATAGCCGATAATCATAAAGAGACTAGTTCCTGAAATTTTAAATACTGATTGGCAAGGGCATGCAAATGCACAACATAATACTTTCATGAAAGCTATGGTTCCTATAAGTTCATGTTGTGTGGAAATTAATTATTTCTAATTTTTCCCTTTTTTAGACAAAAGACTTAATTACTGAAATTGAGTTGCTTGAAGAAGAGGTTACAAGCCGTGAACAGCATGTTCTTGCTATGTACAGGAATATTTTTGAACAGTGTGTTAGCCGGCCACCTTCTGAACAAAGTTCTAGTGTGGCTTCACCTGCTCATTCAAAACAAGAATCAAGGAAGCACCCTAGCATAATTTCAAGCGCTTTCTGTTCATCAAAAAACTTTCCCTTGCGACCCCTGCAAGCTCTTATTTCAAATAACGATTTGAAGAATAGAATCTTTGGGTCAAGTCATGCTCCCTTATCAAGTGGAAAAGACAAAGTTTATTTTGGAAAGACTTGTCCTGATTCCACCACCAAGGTAGGATATATGATGTATCCCGATGTTTCTAGTTGCTTGTTTCATTTGCATTAGCTCAAAATGGAAAAAACAGTCCATATATAATATTGCACTACAGATGGAACTAGTATACTAAAGATACTCTTCTGATGTTTGTCCTATCCAACACTCACCTTAATCCTATGTTAGGTTCACGAGAAGTTTTCTTCGATTGAGAAAGGTCCTGTATTGCGAGCTTTGAAAGACCATCTACACCAGTGCCCAAGCAGGCTTTCTGAGGAGATGGTGAAGTGTATGGCAACTATGTATTGCTGGCTTCGTAGTGCAAAATCTGTCAACGCTGAAAACAGTAGGTCACCGATATTGTCAAGGTCCTCCACCAATGTCATACAGCCTCGACACAGTATTATAGAGGATCAAGAATGTTCTTGCAAATCTGCAGTGGAAATATCTTGGATAGCTACACGAAAACGTCATTCTTCTCATGCTTCTTACGCCATGGACAACTACAGGTGAGGTGGTTCTTTGCATATAATTTCAAAACAGTGTTAAACATATGCCTGAGTGTCGAAACTCAATTATTTTTTAGATGCATCTATAAATAAGCTAAGGTAGTAGTGTGCCTTGAGATTAATTCTCTATTTGGAAAAATTAAAACTTAACAACTAGTAGTTCCTTGGTAATATTGGCATGATTGATTTACAATTACCTTCTATGATACATCTATTGCAATTTGTACGATTCATTTCTTGATTTTCCCCCTTTTCTTAGACAATTCTTTTCTGGACATCTTATTATCAATACCTTTGTTCTAGTTCAAAATAGTCAGACTACCAGGACAGCTTCTTCATATTATTAAGTCTTCTGAAACTCAAATGAAGTGTGTTAAAAAGAAATATAGACATGTTTCTCTTTACATTCTTTTTGGACTGTCAACTTAACACGTTTATATTGTTTCCTTCAGAATTCTAGTTGAACAACTCGAAAGGGTGAATGTCAGTCAAATGGAATGTGATCGAAAAATTGTGTTCTGGATCAACGTTCATAATGCTCTTGCAATGCATGTAATATTCACACTCATATGGATTGCCATGGTTTTGATTTACTAGTTTTCAGCACATATAACTTCCTTCTGCTGCTTACAGGCATATTTAGCATATGGAATTCCCCAAAGCTCTCTAAGGAGGTTGGCCTTGTTTCACAAGGTAGTATTTTCTTTATTTGATCATATGCATTATCATCAATCAGAAGCAAATTCGTTAAACCATCGATGAAGAGATTATCTAACACATTGATGAAAGGGCTATTTATATACTTTCTCTGAAGTTCTCTTGACAAGCCAACCATTGCTTTATTGTGATGAAAAGTCTAGGATCATAACCAAGTAACTTGTTTATTTCTTGTAGTATTTAGTTTTTCTATAAATCGGATTATAAAGAAAAGAAACCGCTGCATTTACATGGAACAGCAACTAAAATCTTCATTTGTACCAAAAGCAAAAACCCCTTCTATCTTGTATCTTCTATTAATTACTTGTGGGACATTTAACCTGTTCCGAGGTAACTTTCTTTGACATGTATTTCAAAGTCTTACAATGGTTTTTCTCATTGGTACAACTTTATTCTTGAGAACATCCTTTTAAAAAAAATAAAATTATATTAATAAATCACACTCAATGAATTAACGAGTACAATTGTGTAGTGCAGGCTGCTTACAACATAGGCGGTCACATTATAAGTGCAAATACCATAGAGCAATCGATATTTTGCTTCCGGACACCTCGCCTTGGACGGGTACTCATTTGTTCTTATTGTAAAAACATGCTACCCGTAAATGTACATACATACATTTTCACACATACACACACATGTGAATTGTTGTCAGGTTTATACATGTATGAACAGAGTCTAATGGTGGAATATATTGATCGGTCTAAATAAATCAACCTCTAAATATATTTTATTGTTTTGGTCTGCTAAGCTTTACAATCATTGATACTATGTTGCCGCAGGAAGACATTAACCTATTATTTGAATGTGCAGCTTGATTAAATTGGCATTGCATAGCTATGATTTAATAATCACCTTATCTTCTTGTAAACATAATTGTTTAGTTTTTGTTCTCGGCTTGGACTAAATAATGTAAATAATAACTCTACAAGACAGTTTTTTTAAGCGAGTGAGATACTTAGACCTTCATTAGGACCTTAAGTTATCTTTTTGATATTATATTGTACTTCACTTTTTCTTTAGCAGAATTTGAATAAAAAATAATCTAGTAGAGTTTGATGCTTTTTTATTTACAATCAGTAGAGTTTTATGCTAAAATTACATATCAGTGTTTCATCTGATGATTGTTTGCGTTTTTATCAAACGCAGTGGCTTGAAAGTGTTGTGTCTGCTGCCCTTAGGAAGAAAAGTGGTGAAGAAAGACAACACATCAACTCAAAATTTGGTATTATTGATTCCCAACCCCTTGTCTGCTTTGCCCTTTGCAACGGAGCATTGTCGGATCCTATGGTAATTTTTCTCTTATTTACTTCTTTGTAGTTTGAATATGACCGGGAAATGTGAATGTTAGTTGTGCAACACTTCATTCTTATTGAGTATATATAACTAATCTAGCTCAAATTGATACATTGATGAATCACATCACAGGAAATGATATTTGCAATTCCTGAAATTAAAAAGTTGATCAATAACTTATAGTTGGTGCAATGTTGTAGCTAAAAGTTTACACGGCTTCAAATCTAAGAGAAGAGCTGGATGCTGCCAAGAGAGAGTTTCTACAGACAAATGTACTTGTGAAGAAATCTAGTAAAGTCATTCTCCCTAAATTGGTGGAAAGGTTTTCTAGAGAAGCATCAATCAGCATTGATGATATCCTTGGATGGATCATGGAAAATGTTGACAAGAAATTACATGACTCAATACAGAAGTGCATTGATCGTAAGTCGAACAAAAAGTCGTCTCAGATCATAGAATGGCGGCCTTACAGTTCAAAATTCAGGTACATGTTTTCCAAGGATCTAATAGACAAGCTATGATCTTATTGTCCCTGGAGCATAACTGGTTTGAGGAAGCTAGGAAGTTCATTAATCATTATATGTGCTTAAAGAATTTTCGTGTACATTATAACATAACATGATCTTTGCTTTCCTTAATTAGATAACATACTCTAACTATTTAAAATCATTCCTTGATATTTTGATTTATGTATAAGTGCACCTAATTAACATGTAAGAATAAATTCTACTTTAACTTTGAAGCGGTAACTTGTATGGTTGTTGCACATACCAGTATATTAGACAATAATTTTATGTTGAGCAAAGGTATATAAATGTTGGTATGAGGGGGATATGTAATCTACTAATCTCACAATTGGATCGCATACTACGTCTCCAAAGCCACGCTCCATCTAAGCCCCACCCTAAACTGCACATCTCAGACGCTGTCACCTCCTTCAGCGTCGACAGATCAAATAATCTACTAAATCTGTCCCTAAAAGCCACACCACCCACCCACCCTGGTTCTAATTGATAATATGTCATTGATATGTATCTTCCAATGATTGAAAACAATAAAATAGTCCAAACAATATCATTGCACTCAAATAAAAACATAGTCTATCACCAAATACAAAGACTCTAAATTTTCATTACTGCACAGATATCATTGCACTATTCAATAGAGCAGTAAACTAATTTTATTGAAATAATTTTTAGTTGAGGATATGTACATGAAAATGAGATATGTACATGTGGAATGGTTAATTGAGTGAAAATACTGGGTAAGCAGGCCAAGAGATATTGATATGGGAGAAATGCTCCGACACACCTTCTAACACATACTTTTCAACACACTCTCTTTGATTGGTTGAAATTCACATGGGACCCACCAAAGTTATATGGGACCCACATGATTTGGTGGGACTCATGCGAGTTTTAACCAATCAAAGAGAGTGTGTTGAAAAGTGTGTATTAGAAGGTGTGTTGCTAGCATTTCTCTTGATATCGACATGTATTAGGAATGACATTGGGTCTAGGAGAATGAGTCTTATTGTGCAAATTTTAAAAATTGACGACATTAATTATATATTTTTACGCCAAAACTAAAAACTAAAGTAAGGAGATGTCAAATTTTTTTTTAAGTAGTTTATTGGTTAGATAGTCACTTTTATAAGGTGAATAAGTGGCAATGTCTCTATCAAACTGAGTTAAACTTACTCGGACAGAAGATTTCAATTTCTTTTTAAAAAATAAAGATCTCTATCTACTCGTGTTTAAGAACCCGGCGAAATTATGTTTCAAATCACGGTGGATTGAGGATACATGGAAGGATTTCTCTCTTATTTTTTTAAGAAAAAACAATTCCAGTGAGATCCTGTAAACAATTTTTTTTGATAAAAATATATATAAATAAGAGCAAAATTACCCATGTGACTAAACAATTTTTTTAAGAGCAAAATTACCCATGTGACTTCTTGATTTAATTTTAAACTAGACCTTTATCTTTTTTTCTTCATGTTAGTCCTTTAATACTTAAAGGTGCTAGCTAACCGGTAGAGTAAGGTGCAAAGTTCTAATCTCTTCAAATACGGTTATAAAATTATCGTTATTGTCACTTTAATTAATAAAAATATTTCTTACACAATTAAAAAAACTAATAAATGGTTAATGTTTATGTAAATTGATAATATTTATAAATTAAATATTATCTTTGTATGAAAAATGAATTCAAATATTACATAAAATATAAATATTCATAAAATGTATATTGAATTTATTACATGATAAAAAGTAAGAACGAAATTTTTTCAAAAAAATAAAATAAAAATAAGAACGAAATAAATTTGATACTCTCATTTTTAGTCCTAGTAAAATTTTTCGTCGGCATTTTTTGTCCTTAAAAATGCTAAAGGAAAATGTTACGATGACTAAAAAGTGTGTTTTATTTTTGTAAGGATTAAAAATGAAATCTTAGATATATATAGTGATCATTTACTTAATTAGACTAAAAATATATCACAAATATATATAAATATAAAGTTAGTTTTTTTTTCTTCCATGGTGTGTGTAGTTTAAACCATCGTTTAGCAGTGATTAATCTTTATTAAGAAATTTGTGGGACATACAAGGTGAATTCTTCTCTTACCAACAAATTTTTCTTTATGCATAAGAGCGGACCGAGCCCTTGACACTTCCTTAAGTGACCCAAACCCCCTTGTCACTTACTTAAGAGACCCAAGCCCCTTACAAGTTGGACAAATTCATTGTTAACATAATAAATATCATAGAGTGATATTCATGTTTGACCAATTATAATCGAACCATTGACCATTTACTTAAGATATTCAAGTCACTTATCACTTGAACAAATTCATTGAATTCTATATTGTTAAAAAAAATAGATTTTTAAAAATCAGTTTATTTAATTTTAAAAATGCGAATAAAATAAGCCATCATTGATTGATTTGGTTCATATCACTAAGAAAATATTACAAGAACTAAACCAAATTAAACTAACTATTTTTGATTGGTTTGGACAAAAAACTAAACTACCATATTACATCCTTATACACAATAGCAAATAATGTCAAGGTGTATGTATACTTAAAGAGGTGATTAAATTGTTTTGTGCAAAGGGACTTAAGGAGGTAAAGAGTCAACGTTTGCTTTTCAAAAAAGATGATCTTTTTTATTTTTATTTCTTGTCTTCTTTTTTCTATTAGATTATGTTTATGTTCTCTTGAGGCATACCTCGTGTTGAGATGAACATCTTTTGTCGTTTAATATAAGTTTTATTTGCAAAAATTAGTAAATATGATTGTAGTATATATTTAGAGTTTAAGGAGTATAATTTATTATTTAAAAAACAAAAAATACTAAATAATTATTTAATATTTTATTAGTAATTGGCATTTATTTATTTTATTTTAATCTCTATTTGACTTTTATAACTTTATTATTCTAAATGATTCTTTGATAAATAAAAATTTTCATTAATGTTTATAGAATTAAATTTTATTTTTTGACTAAAGAATTAAAATTATTTTACATAAATTATAAAAACTGAAATTATTTTGTCAAAATGAAAAATTCCATTATTCTTGTCAAAAATAAAGAAAAGGAAATTCCCTGATTTTAATATCGAAAAATCTCTATCAGCGCTTGTATCACGCCATCTCCATCAAACTCGACACGTATTTGACATATTTACCCTTCATTTCTCCTCAAATAACCAATCATGTGTAAAAGATGACGCTATATTTCCAAAAATAGCGGTTTTTTCCTATAACCCTAGATAGTTGATACTACTTTCCATCAACAAATCAAAACCACACACGTGTCATAACATTACCCTTTTAACCATTGGATCTAAACTATTTAAGAATAAAACCACTTTTTTAAAATATTTTGATTCCTATCACATCCTTTGCAAAAAAACAAAATTCGTGTAAGTACTTTTTTTCTTTCTCATTCTCATTCTCATCCAAACAACAAAATTCACTTGCGAAGTTCTAGTTTCACTTTCACACCCCCACTCTCGTCTGAACCCTAATTCCTAATTCAATCTGCAAAAACTCGAATCTCACCGGTGAGTTTCATTTCATTTTTTATTTGTGATGTTGAAATTACAGTCATGAATTGATTTTTTTTTTTGTTGAGTAGAATCGTAGATGACTGTACGATTGAGGAATTGGTGAGATCAACGGTGTGGATTTCATCGCCGAATGGAGGGAGGTAGCGTCTCTAGCCTTACTTCTTCTGGTACTGTTCATGTCTGACTCTAGGTTCTTAATTTTGTTTTTTATTTTTTTGTATGATTTAGGGTTAATCATTTTTCTTATTTTCATTTCAATTTGTCATTTTTATTCGAAAAATAATCAATTTGTGATTTTTATTCGAAAAATGACCACTTTGTTCCTAAGTTATGTTAGAACATTATAAAATATTTTAGTATCTTTTATATCATAGTAGAGTATCTCAAAGTATATCTTAGATTAGATTTATATTGTTAATTTTTATTATGACTGGTTCTAGATTTAAAATTGAGTGATGTCGGCTCATGGGCCGGCCCGTCAGGCCCGACTCATTTCTGGCAGCTCAATTTTTGTCTATGCCGGTAAATAAAGATTTGTATTAAGTTGAGTGCTCTGTTGAAACACTAGTTATTCCATTTTTCTCTGATTCTCTTTGTTTTCTAGTCTAAAGGTTAATTTTAAGTTTATTATAGTTGTTGTTATAACTT
>Ga0315915_1009695_pt1 | contig 10859 bp, 3 predicted proteins | sample MpolbnodulesMG_FD_207738 | JGI IMG/M metagenome (GOLD analysis project Ga0315915, IMG submission 207738) | Medicago polymorpha root nodule microbial communities from Los Angeles, California, United States - branched nodules | ecosystem: Host-associated > Plants > Roots > Nodule | place: USA... | reverse complement strand
CTTCTTCTTCTTCTTCTTCTTCTTCTTCTTCTTCTTCTTCTTCTTCTTCTTCTTCTTCTTCTTCTTCTTCTTCTTCTTCTTCTTCTTCTTCTTCTTCTTCTTCTTCTTCTGCTTCCTCTTCCTCCTCTTCCTCATCTTCTTCTGCTTCTTCTGCTCCTCTTTTAATTTTCTAATTTTGAATCATTGAGTACAATGCTTCTCCTCAGTGTGTGTGTGTGGGGGGCAAATAAAGTGTCTTGAGTCGTAGTTTTTCCAAACTCCTTTGAACTTTAATTCTTTTGTTATGTTTTATTGCGAAGGGCATGATTAAGCGGCTTGTTTTTATTATAAATTATGACATAAATTTTTGTTGTATTCTCTAAAATGGTTGTTTCTTGTACATGAAAATAATTTCTTGTGTTTTAAATGTTCTTGCTATACCCACATCTTGTTTTATTGTGAAAAAAAATTCTCCAATGAGAAAAGCACAAGTTGCATCCCTTGAGCAAGTGTATGAATAGGTTTTTTAATAGAGTAAAAGTAGTATAAGTTTGTGTGGGGAATAAAAAGATAAATCAAAGTGGGGCGGAAGCAAAAATATTTATAAAAGAGATATCACTGAATCTAGGGGGAAAGGATACCCCCTCGCTGACTTCCCACGTGAAGGTGGTGTTTCTCTAACAAACAAAAGTAGCTTCCACAAATCCTTCTAAAAGAAGGAAAGAATCAAATACATAGTTAGGAGGCATCATTGACTATAGGGGGAAAGGATACCCCCTCGCTGACTTCCTACGTGAAGATGGTGTCTTTTAACTTATAATTTTTGCATAACTACTTAGGGTGATCATTGAATCTAGGAGGAAAGGATACCCCCTCACTGACTTCCTACGAGAAGATAATATCCCTTAAGCAATCTGCAAGCCCCCAAGACATTTAAACTGTCAAAACCAATCTAATTAATTCCCATCTCTCTTATATGAAATGAATAAATGAGTATGTAATCATGAAGTTGTGATACCTAATGATGTGTATATAATGATGCGAAGATAATTTATAAATTAAAGATGTGAATACTTGATTTACACATGATGTTGAACTCTTGGTTTTGGTGAAATGATGAAATATGACTTGTTAGCTTGAAATGACTTTATTCTCATCATAATGTGTTAGATTATGATTGAATTGAGGGTTAATATGCATGAGATACGATGAGTTGTGTGAAAAATGTCAAAATGGACGATTTTGTGAAATAGACGAACTTTGTCAAAATGAGTAATTATGATTTGATAACTTACAAATGACTTATATTCATGATAATATGATGAAATAAGAATGAATCAATGAATGATGAGTGTTTAATATGTTGGTTAACATGATGTGGTTGATTGTTCGTCTTTTATGCGAATTGTGCTTTGTGAAACGATGTTGTTTTCCTTGTGGTGATAATTGTTGATGATGATTTATGATGATGACTCTTTTGTTGATTATAACTTGTTGATTTTATGGATGTAAATTCTTGATAATTCAATGGTGATTTTGGTGAAGAACGTAATTGGTGGTGATTATTATGTTAGTTGGTGAATATATTTTATGATGGTGAAAATTATATAATATAGTGTTGTGAATTATGAATTGTCGAGCCTTTACTTGAAAGTTCATGCATTCATAGTTATAATGAGTCTTTGGTGAAGAATGTAATTGATGGTGTTTATTACATTAGTTGGTGAAGAACGTAATTTGTGGTGTTTATTATGTTGGTGGATAACTCGGTAAGATTACCTCCAAAATATTCAATTGGTACCACATGCATGTAGATGTGTCTAGAACATTGCATGCATACAAGTTATGTGATGATGTGTTTTTGTTGAATTATATGAATTTGGTGATTTGGTGAATTATACGAAATTTGTGATTTGGTTAATCATGTCGCTTGGTGAATTATGTGATTGGTGAATAATGTGAATCTGTGTTGAGATGTATACATGATGGTGTTTGTTAATTTTGGGGACGCTTGTACTCTTGGTGATTTTATTTGATGATGATTATTTTTTTGATAGTAATGAAGTGATTATCATATGTATTTTGATTTGGCGATTCCTTTGATGGTGATAATTTTCTTGTTTATATCCTTGAGATGATGATTGTGTTTATTTGAAATAATTACATGAGATTGTTGTATGTTGGTGATGAATATGTGTATTGAAAATGTGAAAGGTGATGATATATTAATTGGCGAGGTGTAATGGAACAATAATTTATGTGCTAATATGCCTAATTGAATGTGTGATATATGTTGTTGAGTTTTGTTATGTTAAGATATGATTTGATTTTTATATATGAGAAAGTATGAATATCGTGAATTTATTTGTTGGTGATGTGATGATCTCTTGTTGTTGAAATGGGGATTGTTGGGTTAGAATTGAGTTGAAGATAATATTCATATGATGTTAGTATTCTAGGAGTGGTGAGTATGTATATGTGCTATGCTTGAAATCCTTGAATGCTATTTGTTTGGTTATAATTTATTACGTGGAATATTATTTAACCACAATGATCGTTTGGTTGACCGCCTGCCTATTTGTATGAATGGGTAAACGACGTGCAGGACTGAGTTTGCTTATCACTTGTGAGTTTCTTGATGACTAGCTTGGATGCTACCTCCATTTATCTTTTGCTAGAGTCTAGTTAGGCTCTGATTAGGGAGTCAGACATTTATGTTTATTGTCATTTATCCGTTGTTGGAATTTATTTGATGAGATTATGGTTATGTATTTGGAACCTGCGATATGGAGTTGAGATTCATTTACCCATGTATTGAGGATTATTCCATGTTGTTGAGATATTTTGTATGATGATTTTCCGCCGCGAGTTTTGAAAACATATTTATGCATGTTTTTAGAAAAGTGAAGTTGTGACATCTTGAACTCTTTTGATTTAATTGAATTAATTGCATGATTTATTGAATATGGGGTTTAAGGTGTTACACTCTGCATGCTTCTTTTTGATGTATGTGGTTTAGTTTGATGAATCTTTAAATTAGTTTTATACTATTAGACTCTAACAAAGTTAGGATACTTAACCAAATTTTAGTGGGCACTACAAACTTGTTAGGATTTGTTTGATCTAGCGATTTATTTTATGATAAAAAATGACTAATGCTTACATTGCAAGTCACATTGGAGCTAAAATGATATTCAAATATAGTAGTTTAGAATCTTGAAGCATATAAATCTTCATGTCTTAATATTATTTACTATTTTCACAATTGAAATGTAGGTACCCTGTATTCCAATAAATGAACCAATGATCAAAATTGCTATGATTATGATCAATTCTAACCCAAATCGCCTAGCAGCTTTGTGCATCTTTAAGTAACAAAGGCAAGGAAACAACAACGAGATTGCCACGCTCAAGAAAGCACCAATAAATGCCATAATGTATCCAAAAAAAGGAACAAACAGTGCCACAATTACACTACTTACCACAATGGATGTTCTAATGAGAATGCTAACAGGTCTTCTCTTGCATAGATGCCATTTTTCCTCAATGGCATTGATTATTGGAGTGATTACAATAGCATACTTGGTGAAAGGATTAACAATTGTAGTATATATTGCTATTTTTGTACTTATTTTATTTGTTGGTAGATTTAATGTGATTTGAGACTTCAAATGATCTCCAAACATCAAGTAGCCTAATATAGCCACGGTTCCATAGATAATTGTGCTTGCAACAAAGCAAACCAGCAAAACCTGCAAAAGAGCATAATATCACTTTGATAAAATTTTGAGGGGGCAGCTTCTAGTTTTTTAAACAATATATAGATCACTTTGTAAATTTTTAAAAATTATGGGTCAATTTGTAATTTTTTGAAAAATTATTGGGGTAAATTTGAAAAATTTGAAAAATATAAGGACCAAAATGTAAATTTGAAAAAAGTTGTAAGAAAGAATAAATTTGAAATTCCTAGCCTTTAGGTGTCATCTGAAATTCTCTAAATTTAACAAGAACAAAATATTGCATAAATTTCCATTATTTTGAAAAGGGTTAAATAAGTAAATGGTCCCCTAATTATACCAACATATGATTATAATCCCCCTAAAATACTCATTGCGCTTTTAGTCCCCCAAAATTTTTTCATTTATGAAATTAGTCCCTACTTTTTAGTCAACTCATGTCTATCCTTCATATTTTTTAATGAAATTTTCCATAAATGTGTATAAAGTTATGGCAATATTTTGCAAAAAAAATTAGAATTTTTTATCAAAACATGAATTTTTTAACACCAAAATCATAAATTCATACTTAATTCATATTTTGTTAAAAAATTCTAATTTCTTTTGGGAGAGATTGTCATAATATTCTATCCAATTATGGAAAATTAATTAAAATATATGATGATTAGACATGAGTTGACTACAAATTAGGGACTAATTTCATAGATTGAAATTTTTGAAGGACCAAAAGCCTAAAGAACATTTTTGGGGACTAAAATCAAATATTGGTATATTTAGGGGGGTCATTTACTCAATTAACCCTTTTGATAATCATCCAAACAATGGAATCTATCTCAAATAATTTGAATTCCCTCAAAAAATTACATTATCTTAAAACATTCCCCTATTTAAGATCTAAATTTACTAATCTTTTGTTTTTGGTATTTTTTTTGAAAGAATTTTTGGTATTTTTTTTTAAGAAGTCAAACTAGCCCAATGAAATTGAAATTGGCAACAAGGAGTTCGAACCCGAGACCTTAAGATGAGTATATTCCAAGGTCTCAAATTGATTTTGGTCTTAACCCTTTTGTTCATAAAGGAATCATACTTTGGTGATTCAAAGATTGTTTCACCAAGATTTGAACTCAAAGAAAATGTGAATGATGATTGTCAATAAGGGATTAAATTACTCAATCCTATATTTTCAATGATTAAATTGGTAATTTACTCCAATTTTATTGTTGAATAAAAAAGTTATAATTTCAAGGATTGTACTAACCTTGGAAAACTGATTTCTATCATTCATAGAATTGCATATTGTTGGCATCAAAGCATGAGCACAGTAACAAAAAGCAAAAAGGCTCATTGCAGTTGTCAATCCTCCCAAATTTACCAAGTTTCCCCTTTCATGAAACCCCACACCATCAACTTCTCCCACCCAAACAACACAACCAATCAAAATAACAGAAGCCACTACCCCACCAACAGATATGTAGGCCAAAGCTCCTAAATTTCTCAACCAAGTTGTTGGCAATATTATCAAAGCAGTGATTAACATAAAACCACTTTTACTTCCAATCTTAAGTCCAATTATTGTGAAGCTCATATTTGGAAACAACTTCTCCAAATTGTCACCTTCTAATATAAGAAGCTCCACAGCAATTAAAAAAAGCTCTACATATATAAAACTTGCTATTACAACTCTTCCTTTGTAACCAAAAGCAACCTCACCTATATCAGCATAGGATTTGATTAATGGTTGTTGATTCATACACCTTTCTAGAAGTAAAGCTGTGTACCAACATATCATGGCAAAAATAATTAGTAGCATGAAACTCAGCCACCCTCCTTGAGAAACTGCATATGGCATGGAGAGTATGCCAATACCTAAATAAGTATATATTAACCTTGTAAGAATATTATAAACACAATCATTTATAATTAAAGAACTCTGATTCAGCTCTCCACGATTCGATTATTTGAGTTGTTCAACCACGATTTAGAGCAGTTGAATCTTGACTCATGTGTCTCACCGGTTTTTAAAACACTGCTCTGAATTCTGAGACAGCCATCATTGAACAACCAAAAATTTGAGGAAAGGGAAAACTTGAGGGCTAAAAAAAGACATGTACATAATATGCAATTTTTTTTATTTTTATGCATATGCAAATTTCACTAACAATATTATATATGAAGAATCATTTTCTTTTTAATTCTTACCAAATAATTGAGCTAAAGTGGCTAATGAACTTCGTTTATGACAAACTATTTGGGGGAAATCATAGTTTCAATCATGGCTGGAACAATAAATAGTTAGACTTTACTAAGATATCCTCCCCAGGAACCAGAGGGTTAAGGTAAAAAAAAAAAAATTTTGACACTGCAGATATTTTCAATGAAATATTTTACCACACTTCAGAACTAGCTTGTTATTATAAAAAAATACATTATTTTTTCCATCTTGCTAAAGGTCATATATATCGTGGGTGATGCATGTGATAGTTCTTCATTTTTTGCACACATGACTTGTGATTAAGTTTTCATATAAGAGTTTGAGAAAGAGGGAATATGAAAACCTGCCAAAGCGTTGAGTCCATTGAAACAAGTTTTGAAGAAAGAAGTTCCTCCATTGTGCTGCCTTGAATTTGAAGAAACTTGGAGCCGGCTTTCTGTTTCCATATTCTTATTAGATGATAATTAGTTAATAACGAGCAAATCTTTGTTAACTCTATATGTAATGTAATAATTGGTTAATATAGTAGTATAGATTCCATAAATGGGTTATTAATAATGATTCACCATGCACTTCAATCCATTACTATAACTCCTTTCAAAAAAGAGAAAGTGATGTGTGCTTGATTAGATAATTATCATCTTTAATGTTTTTTATAAGAATCGCTTTTATCTTTAATAACAGTCGGTTCACTTTGCTAAAATCCTTCATAGAAACTAGAGGAATTTAACAAGAATATACTTCTTCCGTTCCAAAATATGTAAAAATGGGTTAACGTAAGGTGATGTATCTGGTATAAATTTTGAACCAAATACATTTACTTTTATTAATCTTTTATCATAGTATAGATTATCTAAGACTTAATAGCAGTTTCAGGAAGTTGCGATTTTGTCCCCTAAGAAACAAAAACTACAAAACCGCCCCATAAGTTTTGTCCATGTGGCAGTTTTGTCCCCCTAGGCCAATTTTCACTCGGTCAACGCACACGTGGACGCTGCGTGTAATTTTTTTTATTTTTTAATTATTTAAAAAATAATTTTTTTATTTTTGTAATTAAAAAATAATTTTTTTTAATTATAATTTTTGTTTTATTAAACAAATAAAAAAAATACACACGTGTGCGTTGACCGAGTCAAAATTGGCCTAGGGGGCCAAAATTGCCACAGGGGAAAAACTTAGAGGGCGGTTTTGTAACTTTTTTTTAGGGGGCTAAAACGGCTATTAATCCATTATCTAAAATATCCAATTTATGTTTCCACATAATTTTTTTATCTCTCTCCAATACAATTATGTTCTAATTTTATTGTAATTTAAACGTACTTTAAGGATACAAATTAACACTTATCTATATACTATAAATTAACATTAAGATTAAGGGCAAATATTAAACGCACTTTAAGGTACAAATAAAGGATGAAAGCAACCCCTATATAAATAAGTGTTCTCAATAAATAGTGTTAGGTTGCTATCTGTTTAAGACGTAAGCAAGCACAATGTACAGAAGACCTCCCATGTGTCGTGATCGTTTCTTTTTGTGATTATAGGTGCACGATGAAGTACCTTTTCATATAGGGGGCTGCGTTCATCCTTTAGATATAATCTTCCCCTTTACATCTATATCACAGCCATAATAATATCAATGCATGTTTTGGTACTATTCATAATTACCCTCTATCCATAGACTCCATTGCTGTGAAATTTGCTTTTTAACTAGCATGGTTAGCTCTCAAAGACCTCAAAATGAAAAAATTTCTTTTAGCGTTAGTTAACTGCCGTTCGAAAATTTGGAACACATTAGAAACGGTAGATAACTACCATAGGTCCAACCTTAGTTAACTATGGTTGGCATCTATTTCAATTTCCACCCTCATGCAAAACTTTTTGCAACAATACAGTCTTCCCACAAAGTTTTCTGCATGATGATAGTCCAATATTTCTTTTCAGTGTAGAAAGTTTAGGCCATTACTCATAAAGCTAGAAAATGTTTAAACTTGCTGACTTTGACGTCTTTTGTTAAATATGTACACTTTTACCTCTTTGGTTATAGTATCTTTTTTTAATTTAGTTTGAGTATTGTGAAGCTTTTTTATTTTTATAGATGCATTTTATTCTATATCAAAGATAAATTCTTGAAACTTTGTAGGTAAATCTAGATTCTGAGGTGCCGTATTTCATACCAACTTGTGTCTGACATTTTGTACAATGAGCAAAGTTCCAAACACCTTCATTTGCTTTTCTATGAAATGGAAAAACATTTACAGTGAAGCCACCGCCACTTGAAGCATCTAGGGACATCCTAAGATTGAAAGTGATGGTTTGAAAGAGATGGTTGCATAAAGCTTTGCATGAGGGTGGAAAATGAAAATGCCAATGATAGTTAATTATCGTTAAATCACCGACAGTTAACTACCATTCCAAACATGAATGTGTTAATGTATTTCTGTATGACAGGTTTGGAACGACAGATAATTACCTTTTACCGATGAATGGTAGTTAACTACTGTTAGGAAGAAAATGATCATTTTGGGATGTCTAAGAGCAAACCACGTTGTCTAAAGAGAAATTCTCGATTGTTATAAGACCCCTTTAAATATATTTTTTAAAGTATATGTATCTGTTGATTTTCGAGTTCAGGAAAGTACCTTTTAACAAAATCGAAATTACAACGAAGATATTACCGGGTTGAGTAACGACCAGGTCGCTTTTTTTAAGATGTTTCGCGACACTACATGAGTTTGTGCAAGGTAGATTAACAACCGCGCCGCCTCCAGGATAAACAACCCAGTTCCCCTGTTCGATTACGTACTGCACCGTAAGTAATCATTCGAGAAATAACACACTCTATATGGTAAGAAGACCACTCGAAATCGAAGGGACAAAAGGAGTAGAAGAAAAGAAGAAGGACTCGTCAACACAAGTCGAAGGAGGGAGAAGAGAGAAAAAGCACAGGAAGCATCAATTGTGAATTTCGGTGTGTAGAATGAGTGAGGCGAGCTCTCCTTTTATAGGGAGAGTTCGTAACAAAAACGGAGTGACTTAAGGATTAAGTTAACTTAATCTTTAAAAACAAATCGTATTTGTTTTCATGCGTGTGGATATATCCAGAACCTTCCGTATACTCTGTTGGATCGGATCGTAACAAATTTATTTGTTACAAAAACGTGTTTGGATTAATGATTAAATTAACAAAAATTAATTTAACATTTTCAAGTGACAAAAAATATATTTTTGACCCAAGCCCAAGCCCCGCCCGGACCGCGACGGCGGCGGCACGCGTGTGAAATATATATATATATTATAAGCGATCACCCGTTCGCAAATGTGGGTACCCCATGGGCACAACCTTGGAGGTCACCCCCCACTTATATAAACACTTACTAGGTAGTATGTTTCTCCAATGTGGGATATTTTAAGTCATACCAACACTAACTCTTACCAAGGTGTTTATTCTTTTCAACTTTCCATTATATCTTGCTAGTGTTCCAACAATCCCCCACTTGACTTTAAAATTATTTTGAGAAATAACGTCAAAAAACATTTCCATAAGATTTGTTAGTAAACAAAGGTGTTTCCTACAACTTGAACCTTCGCATAGCGGATACTATTTCGATTTAACAAGAGTTCGCTACAACATTGAACTCTATCTCAGACATAGAACCCGCACACAAACATTTTTCTTAAGGTGTTTTCTAAAAGCTCGTGCGTTTATGGCACTGCACGTCTATCCTACATTATCCACATTCGTATATGTGAGTATATCAATGGTACTCGTGTAGCTATGTACCCCACTCAACATAGAGTATAGATCTCATTAAGAGTTTCTATTACTCCATCCTTCTTTCGTTGCAGGATCATGCTTTCTTAATCCTTATCATAACATGTTCTATCACTTCATGACTTGTTATTACCCATTAAACCTAAGTCTTGGGATCTCCAGTCATTTAGGTCGGGTTACCATCACTTAATGAGCTATAGGCATTAGTCACATCCATCACTTTCTCTCTATTTAGTCATTTCTTCAAAGGATCAACTAAGTTTTGATTAGTACGTACAAAATCAACTCTAACCGCTCCATTAGAGATACATTTTCTAATCGTGTTGTGCTTCCGCCTTATATGTCATCCATTTCCATTATAATAACGATCATTAATATTTGCAATAGCCGCGGTACTATCACAATGAACTAACACGACTAGTAACGATTTCTCCCATAATGGGATCTTAGCTAGCAAACATCTTAGCCAACTTGTTTCTTCACTAGCAGTAGCTAGTGCTGTCATCTCAATTCTACAAGAAAAACTGCATTTTGCGACCTTTAAAAACGTTGATTGCGACATTTAGAAGGGTCACAAATGTACATTTGCGACTGTTCACCAACAGTCGCGGATGTTGGGGTCGCAACTGTCATTTGCGACCCTTCGTAGAACAGCCACACCAACAGCCGCAAAAGGTGCTGCGACAGTTCCGAACAGCCGCAAATGTGGAGATTCACAAGGATTTCGAGGGGGCTTGCAACGGTTCGAACTGTCGCAATTGTATATTTTAAAATTTATAATTTAAAATGTTGCGGCTGTTTTTGAACGGTTGCAAATGTTTTTTTTATTTTTAAAAAGGCACAAAAATTCATTTTGATATGCCCTGATTTAAAATTTTTTCTCTGGAATTTGAAGACAATCTCAAAATATATTACTAAAGACTTAAATTGCAAAATATACATAATTCAAGAGTAAGAAGTTTGATCTATACATCAACTTTACTAAAACAAAAGATATATATTACCAAGTTTAAACATTCAAAAAACGAAACACTAGTGACTGAACATTCAAAACAGCTGTAGCAAAATTTGAAGTCTATAACAAAACAGCTATAGCAAAATTAGAAGTTCCCTAGGGATGTTGCTTCAATGATCCTCAAGGCGGTGGCTAGACACA
>Ga0315915_1009689_pt1 | contig 10862 bp, 9 predicted proteins | sample MpolbnodulesMG_FD_207738 | JGI IMG/M metagenome (GOLD analysis project Ga0315915, IMG submission 207738) | Medicago polymorpha root nodule microbial communities from Los Angeles, California, United States - branched nodules | ecosystem: Host-associated > Plants > Roots > Nodule | place: USA... | reverse complement strand
GTATATATCTCTTTTGAAGTTTCTTCACAGCTGTATCAAATGTATGAGTATGTGGATTTGGGTTTGTAATGTAATAGATGCGATTAAAGTTCTCAACAAAAGAAAAAGAAAGACCCCTAAAAAAAAAAGACGAAGGCAAGAATAAGAAAAATCCTAATTTAGAAAAGTCAAAGTTCCAAGTTATGAAAAAGAACTGCTAGTCAAGCAATCATTTTTTTTATGCTGCAATAGATCAATTCATTTCATTATAAATTAAAGGATCAATAAAATTTTGAAATGTGATTATTATAAGTTTGAGAATTGGCATTGTATATGGCCATGAGTCACTCCTAAAAAGCTCGACATAAGAGTTATTACACACAAAGGAAAGCAGCATTTTCCAACTAGACAAAACTGATTCCAACGCCTCTTCGATATTAACATTGACAATTGGCTGCGGCCACATCGTTCTAGCACCCATGAACTTACCACTAAGTAGTCATTGAACACAATATCTAAACAATATAATTTAATTTATAAAACAATGTCGAAGCTAAAAATTTAATTTAGATATGTATGAATGGCCAATGTAGAATAAGAAAAATAATGAAAGGAAAAAAAAAAAGATGAAAAAAAATAAAATTGATCCTCCATGGACTAATGGTGGGGCCTGCATGCTTACCAGACCTTCACAAAGGAGGAATGCATAAATAAAATGACTAATGGCAATGGTTTTCTTAATTACATTACAGAGAAGTTCTATCAGGGGTATCTCTGCAAATTCTTCTAAGTTAGATTCCTTTCATGTCTCTTTTTCCATCTTCGGCTTGGATTCTCCATTTTCAGCTACAGTATCACTAGGGACCACAGGTGTTGAAGTTGTGGCCATAGGTGGAACTGCAGGTGTTGAAGTTGCGGCCATAGGTGGAATTGCAGCTTTGGCATCACCATTGCTAGTGGCTTCCTGCTGATGTACTGTCTCAGTACTGGCATTTCCAGTTTCATTGTTGATTGGATCCTTTTTATTCTCTAATTCACTTCTAGCCAATGAAGAACACTTTGTCTCTGAAATTGGGAATTAAAATCAGCAATTTTTAACAATACAGTGGCTAATGAGAAAATATGAAGGGATCCGGCTCCCTTGTAGTCATGGTCATGGATTCCCCATATTCACTCAGTCTGGACATCGGTAGTAATTCGATCAAGATCAAACAATCTAGATTCAAGTTTGGTATTTTGAATTATAAAAATTAAAAGATGCATTTTTTTTAATTGTCTGATTTTGATCGAATGACCACCAATGTCCCTGGCTGCGTGAATGCAGGATACCTTTACTGAAGGGAATCCGAATTCTTTCCAATGACATTGCCATGAAAAGCTGACTATCTATACTAAGACTTTTATTTTTGACATAATTTCAAAAAATTAACTTCTGACTAATATAAAGTATAAACATCCAAACCATTGCCTGCTTTGGCCCTTCAACTTTCAGCTTATTGAATGTGGCAATTAACCCCCTTAATAAATAAAAAGACTCGGTAGCTAGTTCATGTGAAATGTAAAGTTTAGTGTTGACTGTTAAGCACAAACACTTGTAGAGGAATCATTGGAACATAATAAATTGACAATTGAAAATTTTCATGTTTTGGGAAGGTAGTAAAAGATAAATAAACTAATTGAAGCAGTTATTTGTTTTTCAAAGCTAAAGGGGTTAATTGCCAAAATGGAAATTTGACTGTCTTTTTACCAAAATTACAATGATGATATGAATAAATTTTATGAATGTTTCCAAATGTAAAATTAAATTAAAAATAAGAAAAAGAAAATATTACCATTTATCTCTCCCATAGTAATAACTCTATTGAGAAAATCTCTAAATTGTGTTAATACTATTCTTTCTTGTTCAGCATAAACCTCTGTCACTCCTTGTCCGCCGGGAAATTGCAAAGATGTATTGCCGGTATTGGTCGTTTGCCCGATGGGAGAGGCAGCTGTCATGAACATTGAATCTTGCTCGTCACACATTAAGGCTAAAGTCCCAGGAGACATTGGTCTTTTCGGAACATCAGCGCCATCTGAACAGGAATTACCGGGGCTGATTTTATCTGTTTGATTTGCACTCGAACAATCATCATCCATAGCCTTCTCAACATCAACCTCTTTTTGACTCGGTAATTGCTCTTGAGTTGAAGAAGCAAGGGAAGTTTCTGTCTGATCTTCTGTACGCTTTTCCACTGTTTTTTTCTGGTCTGATCAAATTAAAACAAAAATTGATGACAAAAGAAGAAAAAAAATCAATGGTTGTGAAAAAGGTATCTGATCCTTAGTGTGATTCTCAGCTCTATGGTTTTCATTTTTCTTATGCACTAGAGTCTAGAGCTGTGTAATTATGATAAAGTTTCATACGGAATGCACACACATTCAAAAATAAATAGTGAGCCTGATTACGAAAACAGGAAATGCATGGAAAAGTGACATGTATGGAGGAAAGCCTCTCTAGGTTAATACCAGTCATTCATACAACAAAAGAATATAAGAAAACACAGCGGGGCTTTAAAGACATAAAATAATTGATGATTGGCGATGATAGAAGTCAGTGTACCTGCAAGCGTCTTTGCAGCTTGGCCAGATACAAGTACCAGAACTGAACAAAGCTCTTTGAGGTGATGTGGTTGTACAACGTCTGATAAAAGAGACCTACAAAAATAATCAAGTAAGCAACTAACTTTAAAAAATTTACCTTCATTTCATATATATAACCAATATTACCTGTACTTTAATTTTGATGGACTCTGACCTAATGTTGGATTTGTACCACGAGCACTTGAGACAGGTGAAGCTGATGAGGAGGGTGCTGGACCTTTGACAAGGTTTACCTGACACATTAAAAAATATTTCATTACGATAGTGTACATAAATCGAGCAACAAAAGATGTACATGAATCCTGATACCATTCACCATAGTCTGCAGATAGCAAATATGAATGACTTAACTCATCATGACATTGAAACTAAAGTTTTGGCTTCAGAGTCTCAAACTTAATTTGTCTCTATACCTTATGATTTAAAACTATAAAGTGTAATTTAGTAAAGATGTAATTCAAGTTTAAATGCGTATTTTAAACTCAATGATAATCATGTCAACTCATAACAAAAACATAGTTGTCTAATGTGACAAAAATTACTATGTCGACTGGAGACTGGACAAACCGTTGTTTAATATTTCTCCGATTTAACCAATACCTAAGTTTAAATAAACCCCTGTACCAGTACGACTAGTGCAATGAGCAAGTTTTACCTGTTGTCCCGGCTTGCTAATTGATGGATCCTTGGCTGTAGGCCATAAGAAGAGTTCCTGACCTTTTCTTTTCTTTGATGCTGGAGGTGATGAAAAGCCGTAGGAACCAATAGCTCCAGTTATGGCAGCATTTGCCGCTTGCTGAAGATAGACATTGTTATTTTGATCTCCACGAAACAAAGCCTGTCTCTCTTCACTTCCCTCAAAGTTCTTGCAGTCCATGCATCTACAATTCTCAGAACAAAGAACATTGGCTTGGAAGCATTCACAGTACTTCTTAAGGCAGCCAGATTTTTTACAATGGCACCCCTTGTGATGTTTAATTAATATTAAACCTTCTCCAGCCTCCTCCTACATTTATTATCAAAATACCAGTCAGCAAAAAAATTGAAAAATAGCATCTGATAGACTGATACACAATATATTCAATAAGTTTCTAATACATGGAATATTACCAAGTCCAGAAACCTTTTTTCTATAACTTTTTAGACCATATAAGAGGTATTTTTGAAGTAGTTTAATTAATAATAAGATCCAAACAATTCAGAAAATTAAACCAGAAACCGTCCAACTTCTTGCGAAGATATGCATTGTTAGATACGATGTGAATGGAAATATTTTATAGTTAGTTTACTTCTAATTAAATTTAGCATTATTGGCTTTCTACCCTTAAGTTTCTAAACAACAACCACCAAGCCTTATTCAAGTGATGTCGGCTACATGGATCAAGCGACGCCATAATGTTCTATCATACAAAATATTTCCATCTAACTCATTAATGTAACTTACCCTAAACGCTCCAATAAAAACACATTCAATACTTTTTGGAATCAATATAACTTACAGGCAATATATCCTAAACCAATATAATCATACACAATTGTGCAATACAATACTTCCTGCCACAAAATGCTAGACCTACTTACCCTGTTATCACGTGCTCCCTGAGGGCTGCTCGCAATTTTGGGCCTAAATGCATTTGGATTACGCTCTAAAGTAGCTTCAACAGCCTCTCGTCTAGCAGCTTCATTGTCAACATTGTTGAAACAATTTACACAGTTGCAACCATCACAATATATTCCCGACGCAAAACATTCACAATATCTGCACAAAACATTCTGAAAGTCAGCTTCATGAAGTATAACAGCCAATAAGGTGCTATGACAAAGGACCTCTGCCAAAGGAGAGATAAAACAAACATAGTAAGTTTTGACAAAAGAAAATATTTCCTTTTTTGTGATAATTCAGCTAAACTTGAGCCTAACTTTGGCCATGGGAAACCGATGACTATACAGTAGAAGTTAAAACTACCTATGCATACTATATAAACAAATTCTATGCAAACTATCAGTCAGTTGATAGGTAAGAAAATTTATTTGTTTTTAATAGGGAAATTTGATGCTACAACAAAATTCCTGCCATGGCAAGGTCGGTGGACGGCGGAAAATTCATACCCACTGTGGGTCCAGTTAGATGCTTTACTATATATACAAATTTCAAATAATAGACACGTGTTGATTTGTACTTCAAAGGATAACAGGAGTATATACTCGTACAGAATTGTGGATAACTACATACAAACAATTCTGCATTTCATAGTTGCAAATGTGAGAACATGCGCTAGTACATGCTATGCACACACTATACACATATATACTGATATGTGTTTTTATATTTCAACTGACACCATTGAAAGAAACACACACACACACGGAGAGAGAGAAAAAGAGATTTTTTCTTACAGTTTTAAGCACTTAGAATGTTTACAATTGCACTGCCTTTGCTTCTTTGGAGTACCTTCTTTCACTTCAAAGTTAGGTCTTGATCTTGGTTTGGGAGATTCTTGTTTCCTGAAAAATTAAAGGGTAGTTAATTAAAGACCAAAAGACAGTTGCTTGTCAAAACATAAAGACAGGTACAGAGATACTAATATCACGTTTGTAGTTATTATGTATAGTTGAATCAAAACATCAAAATTATGTTAGTGTTATGAAATAGCAGCTATAGCATAGCAGAATTTCAACAAATTGTTATTGCTTTGTGATACACTATTTAGTACAGAGAGTGTCAAACAGCGGCTATAGTGGCAATATAGCACTGTAGAGTATCATAATCAGAACAAACAGCTATTTTCCACAACCCACGATTGCGAACAGTGAATTATACCATGACTAGGAAGTGCCTACTTCACTTAAAGCTGTAACTTCTAATATATTCGAGTGTTAAGATTTTGAAAAGAATAAAAAATAAAAAAATGAATGCTACGATGACTCAAATAACAACTTGTACTATGAAAATCCGTTACCTAAATTCACTAAGTGCGGTTACTAACCGCTGAAAATCCGTTACCTAAAATGTGTATACAATTAAATCATACATTCTCAAATACTAAAACAAATTCAAACTCCCGCCAACATATAATCCTCGTGAAGAACACGGTACATTACAACATACAATCAAAACTCTGGTTTCAATTTTGGATGGGGTAAAATTGATTTTGACATGTTTGAATGTCCCAAGTAGAATTGCTTTTGCCTCTAGAATTGATTCTAACTTGAAGTTAGAATCCATAGCTTTTGACTCCAAACATGATTTTTACACGAATGTATTTCAAACATAAACCACTTTAGTTCAACTCACTTTTAACTAAAATCAATTATCGTCAGCACGAAACCAAACACACACTAAACACAACAAACAATGATAACACTACACATCAACTTAATCAAAATTTAAATCAACTAAACACACACTTAATAGAATCAAACACACACTAAGTAGAATCCATAATGATAAACTACACATTACACATCAGCTTAATCAAAATTTAAAATTTAAATGAACCAAACAATAAACTTTCCAAACAAAAACCCTTCAAAAATTCAAATATTCAAAAACACAAACTTTCTTCAAATTCAATATATCAAAAACAGATTCAGCATTACTCACCCAACCCTCACAGAAGACTGTTGAAGTGTCTGCACCGGCGCCGGCACCGGCATCGGCAAACCACCCACTCCAACTGGTTTCTGCACCATCACACTCCCCTGTGTCACCACCTGCTGCTGCGGTTTCGACTGTTCCATCAACATCGCATTAAAATCAAGCTGCCTCGCTAGCTTCTTCGACGGTACATCCAACCACGCCGTCGCAGTCGCATTGGCAGCCGCAGCCGCCGTTGCAGCCGCAGCCGTAACCGTAACAAATTCCGGATGAACAACATTCTTTGGAGGACAATCTCCTCCTTCACCTTCCGCCATTAAAACAACACAACACAATTCTCAATCCAAAACGCACAATTTCAAATTTCTTCAAATTCTTCGAATTCCACCACCGATTACGATTATTCCCTCAAATTTCTCAAAAAATTCAAAAAAAAATTCAAAAAATCAAAAATCGTTAACAAATACGAATTTCGAAGCTGTGGATTGAAATTGCGAAGAATAAGATTTTACGAAAATTTGAAATTTAAAAAGTTTTTGAAAATTGTTGGATCCAAAATTGGTGATGTAAGAGAATGAGAGAGAGAGGTTTTTAGAGAGAGAAAGTGTGTGAAGGTTTTTAGAGAGAGAAAGGGTTTGAAGAAGAAGAAGAAGAAAGAAGGTAACGCAGACGCGAAGAAGCTACTACTCCCTCTTTCTCAGCAGGTTTTGAAAATTCAATTTTTTCAATTTTTTGTTTTGTCAGAATTTGACGGTGAGATTTTGTTTTAAGATGGATTGGACGGTGGATTTAGAGAGAGTTAGTTGGAGGGTTGATATTTATAGAAGTGTTTCTCATCTACGGTGAGGATGAATTGATGATAGTTAAACTGAAAAATATCGAGTAAATCATCAAATTGGTTTCTATCTTTGTAAGTCGTTTTTAAATTAGTTTTAACTCTGTTAATATTTTAATATAGTCTCTGCCTTTGTTGGTAATCACTTTGAATTATTTTGTAGGGTTAGAGTCAGTTTGTTATAGCTATTTTAAGAAGAAAAAATATATTTTTTTAAAAATAATAATAATTACTTTTAAGAATATTTCATTCGTTTGATACAACTTAAAAAAATCGAAATCTAAAAAAATTTAAAAATAGCTTCAAATGAGAAGTCGTAAAGCGTAGCTTCTAAAAAAATATTTTTTTTTTAGAGTAGAGAGAAAATAAGGATCAAAAGATTGAACTAATTTTGTAGCAAAAAAATGTCTTTTATGTAATTGTATCCAAACAAATTAAATTATTTTTTAAAAAAAAAGTGATTTGATTACGATAAACAAATGTAAAATAGATTCTGATTTTTCATAAAATTTCTAAATTATTTTATGTCAAAATCATTTTTATTTTAATTCATAACAAACAGACCCTTAATCATTCTATAGGTCTTGTAATATTGTGTAATTTAGATTTTAGTCTTTCTAAAAATTAAATTTAGATATTCTTCGGTTAACCTCTATATTTATCAAAGTGAATTGTTTATGTGATGCGTTGGGTTGGGTTATTTTATGTGTGTTTTAACCTCATGTGACCTTGTCAACAAAAAAAAAATCTCATGTGATAATTAAGTTTAATAACTAAAACTAATTTTTAAAAATTGAAAACTATAACATTTAATAAAAAATTGAAGAAGAAAACATTTATTAAAATTAAATAAACAAAATCTAAAAAGTTAAAAGAGAAGAAGTGTGATTTTTTTTTAAGAGACTAAAATGAAATATATTATCAAATCAAAAGTGTTTTTCCTAGCACAAGGTGTACCAGGAATAAAACAACAAAGTTTGAACAATATCACAGATGAAACAAAACAAGAGAAACAACAAAAACTTTTAACCAATGCTCAGCATGGTAAACGGACTAAGTCATCAGTTATGAAAATTGAAGGAAAGAGTGGCTTATTTCGCCTTCAACCACATAAAGTGAGTGACCAGAAGAATTGAGATTGATGAACAACGGATGTTTCATTGAAAGAAATCGAGAGTGTAGAATTGTATGGGTCTTCTCTTTTGTAAAGTTTTTGTATTTTCTACTATGTTATTCTATTATTTGGAATTCTCTCAAAAAAAATTCAGTTGTTGCGTCATAATCATCAAACATGAGAGAATTATTTAATTGGGATAATCATCTCATTTTCTCTATCATTTAGATTTAACATTGTTTTCTTAATCTATGTAATCATTATTCAATTGAGAGAATCTTTTCAATTTTTCTCTCTCACTTTTGATGACTGAGATGCAACAAATAAGAAAAATTTGAAGGATTCTAATTAAGAGAAATTTTCTCGTATTTTATACTCTTGTTAAGTGAGAAACAACTAAAGCATATGTGATTGAATGGTACATAGAATAAGAAAAAGTTAAATTATATGAAATACTAAAATTCATTAAAAGTTAAATTAGGGCCAAGAAGGAGAGGAGGAGGAGGAGGTAACTTAGGAAGACTACTACTCCCTTTTTTTTGGTGCGGTGGGAAAAGGAAGCAAAAGGAAAAACAAAAGACAATTAATCTCTCAATTAGCCATTCAACAAGCATCAGAATCTAAAATGGAAATAAGATTAGGAAGAGGATTATGGCAAAGATGTAACTTCTTAGAGTCAAACGAGCCTAACTTAGTGAACATGTCAGCATTTTGATTACCTTCCCTTGGGATGTGAATTAATTGGACATTCCAATAAAGAATCAACAAATCTTGGATTAAGTGAATTCATTATAAAATAGAGAAATAGATAAAAAAAAAAAAAAACTAGATTTTCGACAGGTCCTATCGACTGTTATAATGATCAATAAGTTATATTTCACATGTGTCATGTATGTGTCTATCGAAAAACACAAATGTGATTATTAGATGATTGTTTCCATTATGTGCAAATTTGCACATATTAAGAAATTTAAAATAATAACTTTGTATTTTTTTTTTAAACAAAATAGTAAGTTTGTATTGAAATGTACATTTTATATTAAATATATAAAAAATTTAATTAAAAATATATTTTTCAATTTTTTTTTACTTTTAATTGTTTTAACATGTGCAATGTTGCACATGTTAGACAAATCATTATTAGATATACAATATAGCGATAAAATGTGCCTTAATATGTCCTTCAACGACAAATGAATCGTACCAAATTTGTAACGTATTTGAAAACATAATTTATTAAAATGATTTGCTTGCATTTGATAATAAAAAAGAAAAATAAGAACTATTACCTAATTTAGAGTAAACCCAATTTATAGCCATATAAAAAATGAAAATGGTAAATAAGAACAAATTGCATAACAATAATTAAAGTTCGATTAAAAAATATGGTCAAATTGCAGCTTAAAAAACTGAATAAAAACTAATTATTTAGAGTACAAAGTTAATAATACATATCAAAAACAATTATATAACCTGGTAGATCATTATCTTTGCCTCCTTGCTTTAAGTTGACAACAAAAAAAACTGAATTTGGATGTCCTTTTATGGAAACTGCTTGAATCAAATATATAAGTATATATCTATATGTACTTATTTATTTTACATGTGCTCATTGTTTCTGCACACAATATACAATTTTATTGTATATTTAAACCGCATTAAAATACCTGGAAAATCCTTTTTTGAATGGTTCATCCTAAACGACACCAAACTAAAATTAAATAACATAGTGGATCGGTTAAGTTTTGTCTTTAATAGTGATCTAAACCGCACTGTGAACACACAAAACTTTTTTGTATAGCTTCATGAACGTGATAAGTTAAATTTCCTCTTTATAAGTGAACAACTTATACAGACATTAGTATTCTTGAACTTAATTTAAGAATACCCTATCAAAATGTTCATCTGTCTGAAAGCAAATTGGAATTCAAATTATATAGTTTCAAACATCACTATTATTTCTCAAGTAATGATTGACTAATGTAATTTTGATGAGATGATTGCAAACTCTCTTTGAATATAGATCTGATCCAAAGGGGTTAAATTTACAACTAACTTCAAGTAATCATACGTATTATTAGTGCTTCAAGTAACCATACATATGATTACTGTAGTAATCAATAAGCACCCAAGCTGATACCATAAAAATCACGCAAGAATTTCCATCCCTTGGAGAAAAACACAGACCCGTTAATTCTTTCCACCAACACCTCGAACTGATTGCTCTTTGCATCAATCAAAGTCGCAAATCGTTGAACTTGGTCCCCAAAGTCGTTCGTGAACATGTTAGGCAGCATAACAGCTCCCTGATTCATCAACAAAAACGATTAGAATCATTACAGATAACAAAATTAAACAAAAAAAGATAACATGTTAGACAAAATCATTTTCACCTCTTCAACATCATACTCGACTATGTATGTCCTAAACTTCACACAAAACTTGTTGACAACCCTTTCAAAGGATGAAGCAGGATTATTGAGCAAACGACATGCAACAACATAAAGCTTTAAAAAATAGAAAAGGATATTGAAAACATACATCGTAATTGTGAGAGAAAAATAATTGTATCATCTGTCAAGCAGTGATAGGACAACAGAGTTTCAATACCACGACCTTCCATTGCCTGAATCAATGATGGAATAATGGAAGAGATTGAATTTTTTTTAAGTCGTATATTTGTGAGAAAAAAT
>Ga0315915_1009676_pt1 | contig 10871 bp, 4 predicted proteins | sample MpolbnodulesMG_FD_207738 | JGI IMG/M metagenome (GOLD analysis project Ga0315915, IMG submission 207738) | Medicago polymorpha root nodule microbial communities from Los Angeles, California, United States - branched nodules | ecosystem: Host-associated > Plants > Roots > Nodule | place: USA... | reverse complement strand
CCGATGCCAGGAGCAAATGCTTAAATGGGAAAGTGAAGAATTTAAAAATTATTGTGAAGAAAAACATGGGGAAGGTATAATAACTAAACATAATACCACTATATATGATTAATCATTATTGTATAAATTGTCACTTAGAGACTATATTCATTAACAATCTGAAGAAGAAAGTCTACAAAACCAGGATCCGAATGTGCTAAATGTGAAAAAGTGCCTCCGGTATGTACATACTGAAGGTTCAAAATGTGTAAATTTAAAATGCACTAACGGTATTTATATACCGGATGTATTATAAAGGTTATTTTTGTATTTTTAGGGGGCCTAAAGAGATATTGGGGGGCCTAAAAAGCAATACTCGTATTGAGGATGTATAGACCTCAAATTCATTAAAATTAGGCCCAAAAGAAAGGCCCTATCATGCCGGAAAAAAATACAATTAAAAATATATCTACTTCTGCCATCCCTGGGAGGGGAACCACAACCACCAAGCATAACACCACCGAGTTTTACCACTGAGCCACACGTTCAATTGTTAACATTGCCATGCTATGCGTATATATTAATATTTTCAGTGCATTATATATTAAAAAAAATAGTTTGGGCCCCAAAATTGAGGAGACCTAGCTCTATAGAACTATTTGCACCTCCCCAGGGCCGTGCTCTTTAATATCTCATTGTGCTTCTAAATTATTTTATTCTCTAATTTGGAGGAGAGGGTTTGGGTAGGGGGAGAAGAAGAAAACAGAGAGATAAAGATAAGTATTTCATCTTATTTAAGAGAATATTTTTGTAGAGAATAATAAGGGAATACTCATGATAGTAAATTTTTTATTTTGATATCAATAGAAATTGAATTGAAATTTATTTAACTCCTCCAATAATTTTGAATTTCTCTATTTCGATGAGATTTTGTATTATGAAAAAATAATTCCTCCCTCCAAGTGGACGGACTATCATTTAATATTTATTCTATTTTTCTTCCTCATTCCTTTTACACAACTTTTCCCTCCCCTTCCCTCCTAAACTTTCAAATAAATTTTAAACCGTTGGAATGTAAATCATATCTTTCTCAACAAGTGTATTCAATTTTTATTTTATTTTATTATGTTGTAGCACTAAAATAAACTTCGAAGCATGAAAAAAAGTTGATCAAGCCAAAAAGGTTTCTGATTACACTAGAAAGTAAAAGCATCATTGTAGCACTAAAATAAACTTCAAAACATGAAAAAAAATCAGACATTGCATAAATTCATAGCCAAGGCGATATTGGAAAATAACTCCACTGCTCATTTTCCGAAAAGAACTCATAACAATAGTCATAAAATTCTGAGTTATCTTGGTCGGTACCAAGGCTTGTTGAGACATCAAAGTTTTCGCCATCGATCGTTGGGACGTACAAAGAATACACGTCTTTTGTTTGAACCGCTAAAAGGTCTGACTCAGTACCAATTGATTTCTCAAATTTTCCTGCATTGAAATCAAGAGTCCTATAAGTTAACTCAATTATACAAAATAAATACTAACTAAGATTATAAAAGTCATTGACCTAGGGTTGCATTTGTCTGGTCGGGGTTCACCACTTCAATTATTGGCAAGTTTTCCCCTTCACTAGTTGCGAAGGTTTCATCAATTGAGAAAGAAGGTGACATGAAATGATGATTTTCCCCTTCGGTTGTTAGCAAGTTTTCCCCTTCACTAGTTGGGAAGGTTTCATCAATTGAGAAAGAAGGTGACAGGAAATGATGATTTTCCCCTTCAGTTGTTAGTACATTTCCCCCTTCACCAGTTGGGAAGGTGTCATCAATTGAGAAAGAAGGTGACAGGAAATGATGATTTTCCCATAGTTTTAAAACTCGGCTCGGTCATCGACTCGGCATGGGTACTAGGTCAATGGGTTAATGGTCGAACCACTGAGTAACTAGTTGAACCACATGACTGAATCAGATTAAACCGGATAACTCGGTTATATGACCCGGTGTTAAGATTAAATTTTTATAGGTATTTAACCAGATTAGATCGGATTGAACCGATGACTCGGCCACTTAAAAACTAAAAGAGCCTAACATGTAATATATATTTTATAGTTATTTTTTTAAAGGGTATAGCTATATTTTGTTGACAGAAAATAGATTTTTTTCATATCTATTAATATTAATATAATATCTAGATTTTTAAAAATAATAATTATATGAATCCCCTAAAACATTATATGTATATTTTTAGGGGGATATTTATCATTATTATCGTGAAAATATGACATTTAAAGATGAAGTTGTCTTTTTGAAGAAAAAAAAAAGGATGTGTTTTTTGCATTTCAGAAAATGAAGATGGAGGATAACTACATATATAATATATTTCACATTTATACCAAAAAAACAGTTGGTGCAGTGGTTAATTTTCCAGTGATTCATTTTCATGTATGCGGTTCCAATCCTAGATCATACAATTTTTTCAAATTTTGATTTTCTCTGCAAAAGTCAAATTCGGAAGTGCGCGCATTTACTCCGGCGTTAATTAGCATTTACTCCAGCGTTAATTACACATTTAACGCATATTAAATTTAATAAATTACTAATTATGGCAAAAAAAACAGATTTTCTTTTTACTAAACGGGATTGGACCAAAAAACCGGCCGAGTCACCGATTTTAGCCGGTTTTTAACGAGTCTTACCGGTTTGCGCCGGTTTAATTACATGGCCGATCTGATAAAGGGTTCGAACCGGCACACCCTTCCGGTTCCCGGTCTCTCAACAAATGCAGTGTATTATATGCGGAAGTTTATTACATCTTCATTTTATCAATTGAATTCGATGTCGGTTGTTCTAAATATATTAAAACAAGTAGTGTGTAATTAAAATTTGTAAAAGTAAAAAATTAATTTATATTTTTTTTTCATTTCAATATTATTGTTACTTTATGATCTCTAACAATTGGTAAACAATGTCTATATTAAATATTATTTTGAACACGAACACGTGCGCGCGCGCGCACACACACATATTAAATAGGTCGCTCACTAACAGAGTTGATTATAGCAAAAGAGAATATACTCTCATAATATGACAAACCAAAATTTGATTTCTACCTGACAAAATACTCATATTTATTTAGTGTCTAACATGCATCATATAGAAGTACTTCCGATTGAGGGAAGTTATGGAATTTTTTTGTTAATTTTGTCTTATTCACACTAAACGTATTTAAAAGGGCTCTATTTAATTTTCGCTTTAGGCATAAAAATACATTGGGCCAACCCTGGGTTTACATACGGTAGATCCCAATAGAAATTTTAATGTTACTGTTGATTTTGCCACCTTCCTCTTATTGGCAGCTGATAGGAATGTATTGCCTCTTTTTAGTTTATTATTATTTATTTATTTTTATATTTCCCAGCAATTTGAAAGACTTTTTAACTTGGTTTTAACAGCAACCAATTTAAAAAGTGGCCTCAAGTAAACCCATAAACTCCTTTTACAAGAACAACATTACTCAATTTTACAACAACAATGACCAGTTTTACAAGCTTAATTTTATAACAAGTATTATTCCTACTAGCTACACGTGCATGCCTGTAAGAAACTTTAATATTTACTTATTAGTAGCTAACTACAGAGCCTACTCGTTTCCTTTTTTGAGTTTTGTTTCCGTTTATGAAAGTTAATATTGATTAAGTCATATTTCCGTTAGTAGAAAAAAACTATGACTGGGTTGGATTCGTGTTAGTGGTGGTGGGGATCCTGAGTCTCCCGGTTATCTACGCTCTCATAGCCCACTGCATGAGGAAATTTTGTACTCGCCGCTCCGTCACGGTTGCTCCTGTGTCCACGGAGATGGCAGCATTGCATGTTTAGGAATGCTCATTATAGACTATTATGTTTAGAAAGCAAATGTATTAATTATACAAAAGTCTATTTATATTAGACGAAGTTATTTGTACACCAGACTAACTAAAAATACTTGGATTATATACACTTTGCGTATTAATACATATCTTTCAATAAAAAGTGCTTTGGCACGATATGAACTCTTAGCATTTCAAGACAATCATCATGTATCTCTCTTGTCCATGTTTTCCTATCATTGTCGATGACAATGAGTTCCACAAGTAAATCAATGGAAACATTAATAGAAATTTTCATTTTGAACTTTCTATAAATAAAAAAGGAAGTTGAGGTTGATGATATCAAACAACTATTTCAAAATGGACAAAGAAATAATGTGTTGTTAAGAGCAATAATCACACTAGAAGAAAGAATATCACCATATAGTCTGTTAACACTTTATGTCTTTATCGTTTGCTCATAAAAAATATTCCTATCTTAACAGATAGCATTATGATTTATGAAATGTCTTGAGAGTTGGGAGTAAGAAAATTAAAAACAATAACTTCAAGTTGACGATATTTCCTTTTGACAAGTAGCAAGTAGTAAATTATGAGAAATGCTAACATCATATATTTTAACACACACTTTTTAATACACTTTTTTTGATTGATTAAAATTTACATAGGACCTAAATAATTTGATGAAACCTATGTGAATTTTAACTAATCAAAGATGATGTGTTAAAATATGTCGCTAGCATTTCTTAGTAAATCATTATCTAGTCGGTAAAATTAGAAAACCTCATGTCTTCTGTTCTCACTTCTCATTATCAATACCTATGTTTTTTTAAGCACAATATGAACTCCATCCGTCTCATATAAGCAATAATTCTTTTTTTTAATTCATTGAATAACTAATGTATATGATCAATATTATATAAATCAAATACATTAATTATTCAATTCATCTAAAAAAGGAAAGTTCGCTTATAAATATAATCAGGGGGAATATATAAAACGAAGTTAAGTTATATACACGACTATCTAAATAATTAAGCGTATACATATCTTTCAATAATAAATGCTTTGGGGACATTGCCCATCCCCACACCCGTGTTTATAAAAGATGCTTGTACCCGTCTTCATACCTTATGCTCAATAAACTTGGTGTCCGTCTCTGTACCTTTAGGCAGCTAAGCGCTTGTATCGGTGCTTATTACCTGCACTTTAAAACAAAAAGACAATAAATAAGAGAAAAAAACATCACAAGGTAATTAAAATATAATCTAAAATCTTTCCAATCAACATATAAATATTACACCTTGTAGTATGTAGCCAATAAAAAACATCTAAAGTGTAAAAATAAATGTATGTTACAATAAATATCAAAAACTTAATTAGTATTATATAAAATTATAATTATAATTATAGTCTATATAATTTGTAGGCATTGGAACGAGCTGTGCAATAGAATATTCGTACTCGAATCTCTAAAAAAAAAAAAGAATACTTGTACTCGTACTCGAACTTATATCCATTTAAATTTACGGATAATATATTATCCTGACTCATGTTCATATCCAACAATATGAATATTTACCTGTCCATTGTTGTTATTTTTGTGGATATCCACTAGAATTGGGTCGATTGCCATCCTAGTGTGAAAAACACAATCGGTGAAAAACACATGGCAAGAGATGTCGACAAGGTACATTATCTTTGATGAGAATCTATTATTGAGACGTTCAAATTAAGGAATGTTTTATGTACTTTCAAGCTTGGTCGTTTTCTCTTCTTTCTTAGCCCTCATAATCATATATCATAAATAGAAACGGCAGAACAAACACAAAAAAGTAGTCTGGTTCCTTTGAGTTGTTTAAGAATTAATAAGGTCATATAATCACTTTTAAGCTAAAAAAGCTGTTTTCATTTTGTAATCAACGAGTCACTAAATGTCAAACACAAACGTTTACAAAGTTATTTTGCAATAATTCTAAATCCTAAATGGAATATATTTTTCTCAATTGCACCTTTTTTCACAATCTATATTATCATTGTTAATTACCTTTCTGACTTGTGCTTGTAATTATACATGTTTAAGATGTCTTTGGCCTAATGCTTCATTATTCCCAATGACGGTGAGAATCTATCTTTAACACATTTCATCATTGTCTTTCATTTCTATCATGTCCCTAAGGCAGGGTCCATATATTTACTCTAGAAGCAATTGCTCTAAGGTTAATTCAACGCCTCACTTTAACATTTTATTCAACTATAATCACCACGCATGATTGTTGTCTACCCAATTTCGTTTCTTTAGATTCTTTGATTTGGTGTCAATTGCAAAATAAATCAACTTAGCTATCATTTATGTGATAAACATTTAAACAAACTATTTAAAGTTGCATAAAAAGAAAACATAAAAATAAAGATAAGTAAAAATGTATCGATTGATTGATTGTCTCATATTTATAAACTTTTACTAAATAAGAAACTTACCCAAACTTTTTTGCCATGTTCTTGAGCCATTAACTCACACATTACATCTTTATAAGATCATGATTAACACTACTAACATAGATAACAACTCGTCAGCTGAGTTACATCTCAAAAACCACTTGGAAGTGTCTCATATGATTTTTAAAGCTGACAAGTATATTACTATATCTATAGGTATCCGTTAAGTGGATAATCCACGAATTTTAAAGAGCGAACAACTTATGATATGTTAACATTTGTATTTATATATCAGTTAAAAAATATGATTAAAGAAAGTCATGTGAATAACACACATTGTAAAACTAGGACATGTATTTAGAAACAAATGGAGTATTTAACTATCACCATTAATAAATTTAAAATTTTGTTATATTTACATTAATTGCTTAATGTGGTATGTTTCTTATAAAAGTAAATATATTTAACTATAATAATTAACTCAATAGCAGTTTGATGAGATGATAAATTATCTTTACTATTTAACTAAAAGTCTCAGTTTAAATTCAAAGGTAAATATACAATAATGTTAAGGGAAATGCTAAAGAGTGCCCTTGAGACATTGGTTAAGATAATAAAAATAGAAATATTAAAAGTTATGAATTTAGCTTTTTAAAAGTTAAAATATTATTGAATCCAAATATAACCGTAATGTTAAATCTCTTAAGCAAAAGCTATGCCATCTACTATTCTATATTTTTTTTCATGTAATTAAAGATGGGATGTAGTAGGAGGCCGTACGTAACACCATTATATCGCGGCATTGACATTTGACAAAGCTTGAACATTGAGGTGGACATAAATTAAAGAAGATCCAATTCAAAATAATAATTACCTTTATCCTTGAGTTGGCCGCCAATGCCATGGGAGCAAGGGAAAAGAACTTTTACATATACTTTGTTTTTTTGACTTGATTACACTTTTGCCCCCTAAGTTTTTTAAAGTTGTGATTTTGACACCTAAAAAGAACTCTTTTCAAGCCCCTTAAGTTTACTTTCTGTTGCAATTTTAGCCCCTCATGGCAATTTTAACCTCCTAAGTTTACTTTTTGACTCGAAATTAGGGGGTCTGGGAAGGATGATTGAAGGATGAATGAAGATGAATATGATGGAAGAAGAAGAAGAAAGTAAACAAATTAGGTGTTGGTGATACTCTATAAAATCTGATAGACCTCCGTAATCCAATGGTCTCTTTTTTAAGGGGATCAAAATTATCAAAATTGGATAAAGTGAATTAAAGAAATAAGTTAAGGGACGTGTTTAAGAAAATTAAGATTTATGAGAGCAAATTGAATAAAAGAAATAAGTTAAGGGACCGGCAGATCAATTAAGCCCTTAATTACCAACATCAATAATGTTTAATAAAGGAAACACATAAATTGAGATTGTTGTTAAATACGTGAATGGTGTGGGAATACTAGGAATTAGATGTGGATGCCTTGAGTCTAATGGCAAAGTGTTAACGTAGAACTTGCCTGCCCATTCTAGCTTTTGTTCATCAGATACAACAAACAATTGACCAAATTCTTGTATATCATTTGGTGTTTGCCAAAATTTCTTCTTCTTCTCTTCCATTGAAAGGTTGAAGAATTGTTCAACACCAATCTTCATATTTTCAACCAATGAAGTGTTGACTCCATGGTTAATCAGCTGTAATTAATTTTCAAATTATCTTTTTTTAAAGGCAAACTAATTACAAAATTATCTTGTTATGTACAAATTAATTTTTTCCTTGGACAGTAGTAATTAAATCTTAATTACTTGCTTTATTTTGAATGTATGAAATCTATACCTAAAAATAAATTGTAGATTTTTATTTCTTTAAGTTTGAGACAAATATAAGAAAAAATAATTCAAGTTCAAGAGGCATTTTGCAAAACTTTAGGGAGGTGTTTGCAAAACGTCATGTTGACTAACAGAAGAATTTGATAGAGTGGGTAAATTGATTAACGTTGTGCAATTTCAGAGGAGTAATTGAAGTTTTGTCAACATTAGAGAGTTATTGATAAAACTTACAATTTTAGAGGTAATTGTCTATTTACTCGTAAAACTTCAGATAAAGATATATGCTTGTTACCAAGAAAATATTAAAAGAAATGCAAGAATGCTTACATATCTATTTTCAAGTGGTTACATAAAATCATTGTTAATAATAATAGAAAAAGCAAATTCTTTAAAAAAAAAAAAAAAAAAACTCTCTCTGTCTAAAGTATAAGTCATAGTCAACTACTCCACACATGTCAATACATAACTTTGACCATTGATATCTTTAATTATATATAATAAAAAATTATAAATTTTTTATATTTTAAAAATATTCATTGAGACTAATCAAACAACATCTTATATGCTAACATTTGTATTTATATATTAGTTAAAAAATATGATCAAAGTAAGACATATGAATAGTGCACATTGTAAAATTGCGACAGGTATTTTGAAACGGATGAAGTAATAGAAAACTCATACAGTTGATGGAAAGATTGTTTTTACCAAAGAAAATGGACAGGCGAGGTCGGTCCCCAACCATTAACGTCGTTTTTGTGCAACCACTTAAAAATAAGGGTTAAATATGTTTTTGGTCCCTATAAATATATCAACTTTTCGTTTTAGTCCCTCTAAAATTTTCTTTCAACTTTTAGTCCATATTTTAAAGTTAATTTTGTATTTTTTAATGAAATTGTGTAGAATATTGTAAAAAAAATTAGAATTTTTTAACAAAACACAAATTAAATATGAATTTTTATAACAAAACACAAATTAAATATGAATTTTTAACCGTAAAAAATATAAAAATTCATATTAAATTCATGTTTTGTTAAAAAATTCTAATTTTTTTTGGGGAGACATTCTTATAATATTATGAATTTTTCTGCAATTTTTTTTTCTTCAAAAATATGAATTCTACATATGAGTTTACATATTTATAGGGACTAAAAGCGAAGATGGAAAATGTGTAGTTATGACCAAAAGTGAAGATGAAAAATGTTTTAGGGACTAAAAGCTGATGAAATTTTTTAGAGGAACTAAAACGAAAAGTTCACATATAGATCAAAAACATATTTAACCCTAAAAATAAACATGTAGACATTCTTCCATTTTTATTATTATTTTCTCGATAACAATTAACATAGCTCTAAGATAAATATCGTTATTGTTGAGTTTAATAACAATTTTTTTTTAGCTAAAACATTTCAATATTTCTTGTCAGCCGCAACCAAGCCAAAGGGACTACATTTTTTTTATGGGTCTCCTTAACAAATGTTTTAAAGATATTTTTTAAGGGACAAAAAAAAGTATTTTGAAAATACAAGTCAAACACATATTAATGTCATAACTACGCAATTTTCATGTAAAAGTTATTAGTTTTGGATGCATAACAATAATCAAAGAGTATTTGTTAGCATTTCATTTTTTTATCATAAAACTTTTATGGTGGGTGGACCGTGTCTCATTTTAAGATAGCTAAAACTTCATACTTAACACTTACAAAATGAGTGCATTTTAAGTATTTATTTTACTTTGATTATATAACAGTAGTTCCATTTTTTTTTTGAAAATGCCAAAAAAAGAATATGTATTAATCACTTAAAACAAGTTGATTCAGCACAAGAAGTACCGAAATCAACTTGATAAGAAACAAAGTTATAATACAATGAGCAAAGAGACGGAAGCAAAACAAGGAAAGGAAGCAAGCTAAGAAACAACAGTTAGATAAGAAATAGGATTAAGCCTCCAAAATGGGTAATCAAAATCAAAAGTGACGTATTTCGACTTCAACCACCAATCTTTTCTCTGAAAAATTTCGTTTACGCTCCTTTCAAATTACCCAAACAATGGAAAACTAAATAATGTTGAGAGAGAACTGAACTCTATTTGAAAATTCTCCTGGACCACCAAAATGAGTGAGCTGATGGAAAAAGCTGCCATGAAAAACCATAGAGAAACCTAACTAGTTTGAAATTAGATACCAAAGTCTTCTAAAAAAAATCACAATTAACAAATCAATGATCTCTATCCTCATGATAACCACAATTCGCAACACAACCCTAGTCATTGTTAGCTAAAACACGCTTCCGAACTAGATTATCATTTGTTGCAACCCGATGGAGAAATAGCCACCAAGCAAAAATAGACACTTGAGAGGAACAAACTTTAACCACAAGAACTTAATATTATTTTGATAATTGTTATCTTCCACCTATGTCAAATAATAATAATAAGAAAAACTAACAGTATAGCAATGAGAAACATGTAACTCCAAAATCATATATCGCCCTTTCCCTCATGCAAAATAACTGATGATATAAACGCGACACACTACCCCAACAACTCCTCCTCCCAAGCAAAAAGTATCCTACGTCACTTCCACGCCTCACTATTCACACCCCAACCCAAAGAAAACATATCTGTTACTGTTGCCAATTTATTTTTCGCTAACTCAATCAACCTATTACATGTAATTTTCAGAGATGTCCCTTCAATTCAACCCATGGGTCTATCCAAAATAAAGTAGAAGTACCATCAACAACCTCAAAACTAATATATCAATC
>Ga0315915_1009674_pt1 | contig 10875 bp, 7 predicted proteins | sample MpolbnodulesMG_FD_207738 | JGI IMG/M metagenome (GOLD analysis project Ga0315915, IMG submission 207738) | Medicago polymorpha root nodule microbial communities from Los Angeles, California, United States - branched nodules | ecosystem: Host-associated > Plants > Roots > Nodule | place: USA... | reverse complement strand
GACATGTTAAGAACATTATAATAATCTCTTTTATAAAAAATTAGAATTTTTTAACATGTAATGAATTAAATATAATTTTTTTTAAACACCAAAAATTCAAGATAAAACTAACGAAAATTTGGACCTAAAAATAAAATTTTGAGTTAACTTATTGCGGCGAAACGTTTTATAATGTTTTAAACAAGTATGTAAAAAAATCATTAAAAAAATTAAAATTTTAAGCATAATTAAACAAATTTTAATTTAACAGGGACTAAAACTACGTGTTGAAAATTTTTATAGGGACCAAAATCTGTCAAATTTTTTATGAAGACTAAAAACGAAATTCGATATATTTATAGGGACTAAAAACTTAATTAACCCTTAAAAAAATAGTTATTTTAATATATAAATAAAAAGTGACAAATTAGGTCATTATTAGAAGTAAAGTGAGGTGCAAATAAGAATATTATACACCATCGATTGATTTTTTAAAAGAATGATACTAGCTACCTCCATAGCAAAAACGAAAAAGAAAAAGAAAGTTGCTAAATAGGCACCTCCATGTCGCTCCCAGTCTGCTGTTTTTTTGTATAAAATATGACCGAGTCGTAACTTTCAATCGACTTTTTTCAGTCAAATAAACAATTTTGAGATGTCTATTTAGTAACCATCAAACAAAAAGCTATCACAATTGGCATTATTCTTTGAAAGGCCTGTGCTCATAGAGTAATTGTGTCCATTTTGCCGTGAAAACAATAAGCTAGTATTTGCTGCTTCTAAAAATTGACCGGGTTAACACAAGCTACATAATGACTCTCTTTAGGTCCTATTTAATCAGAAATTGTCTAAAAATTATATTCTTAAATTTATACACACTGATTTGGAAATATTGAAAAAAATTGCTTTGCAAATCTTACCACCAGCAACCAACATTTATACAAATTCACGCAATGAAGGTCACCCAGCTGCATTTGCTCTCATCATAAAACTGGAAGACTTCAACAAATTCACAGTTTTCGCAGAAATAAAATTATATTAGTCTATCAAGATTACTGTTAGTTTAATGAAGTATATACACAAAATCCTTATTTGGGTTTCAAATTGCTTAAGTATCATCTTACTGGTCAAATGCCCAAATTTCGTCCCAATGGTGAGCAGTTTTTCTCAAATGGCAAAACTGAGTGAAAAGAAACGTGATGGTAAATAGAAGATGAATAATTTGTTTCTTATGGATTCTGCAATTTTTTAAATGCCTTATAGATTTGTACAAAATTGGTATCGCGCTTTTATGGTTTTTGTTCAATTTTGTCTTGGATTATGGAGATCAATTTGTTGGTCACCGATAGAATGGGTGCAACAACAGATAGGTCCCTGAGTCAAACATCCCTTGCTTGAGGATGAACCGAGTGAACTGCATTGCGGGAGCACACTATGCTAAAGATAAGAGTATTTTTTTTGGGTACAAGACAAGAGTATTTTAATCTTGATCTTTCATCGCTACATTAATAGATCAACGGTTGTAAAGTGATTAGCGCACGATGAGCGATATGCTACGCTTGCTCATGCTAGCCTGAGCCGCACTTATGTCATAAGATAGGTCCAAATAAGGACTTCCAAACACACCATGAATTGAAAATGTTGTGAAAATGATTCAAAATTGAAGTTTGGAGTGCAAAATTGATGTTTGCTGGAAGTGCAAAATCGGGGCCCGATTTTGACTGCCTGTTGAGGCTTCTGGTTCGACAAAAATCGGCGCCCGAATGGAGGAATTCGGGGCCCGATTTTGCGTAACAATTTTTTTTTCTTTTCAGAAACATATTTTTGGGCCAGATTTGTTACAATTTTATGAGGGTTACTTTTACTATAAATATAGACTTTGTATCAGTGTAAACCTAGAGATAAAGGGGGCTGAAACAAGGGTTTAGAAAGGCAACAACAAAACTAGGGTTTGTATAGAGTTTGTCTCTTTGGCAACAAACACTAGGGTTTGATGGTTGATTCACCTTGGGAAACACTATTAGGATTGAGTCTCTTGGTTACGGGAAGAGATTGGGACTTCGGGTAGAATTAGGCGGGAGACTTATTCTTGTAACCCAATGATATCTCTTTTGTAAGGTTACTCATCATTATAGTGAAACGGAGGGCTGCTCTCTCCCCCAGACTAGGTCAATTTGGACCAAACTGGGTCAACAAATTCTTTTGTGTTCTCTCTTCTTTTCTCTCTCGCTGTTTTCTACTTTTGGTTTGTGCTTATAATTGTTACATACACTTTATTTTTTGGTTGCTTGATTATTCCTTGCTCCACACATCAAGTTTGTTATTGGTGTGATTTTTCATCGAATTCACAACGATTGGCGCCCACCGTGGAGCAAGGATCAAAGGATAATCAAGTACCATGGGTTCAAAGTGGGATATTGAGAAGTTTACCTGAGATAACGATTTTGGGTTATGGAAGGTAAAGATGGAAGCGGTGTTAATACAACAGAAGTGTGAGAAAGCTTTGAAGGGTAAAGGTTCGTTACCGGTCACCATGTCACGAGCAGAGAAGACCGAGATGGTGGACAAGGCCAGGAGTGGCATTGTCTTGTGCCTTGGGGATAAAGTTTTGAGAGAAGTAGCAAAGGAACCAACTGCGGCATCGATGTGGGCAAAGTTGGAATCTTTGTATATGACAAAGTCTTTGGCTCATCGGCAATTCCTAAAGCAACAACTCTACTCATTCAGGATGGTGGAGTCAAAGGCTATCATGGAGCAACTTACGGAGTTCAACAAAATCCTTGATGACTTGGAGAATATTGAGGTACAACTTGAGGATGAAGATAAAGCTATACTCTTGTTGTGTGCTTTACCGAAATCTTTTGAATCGTTCAAAGATACCATGCTCTATGGCAAAGAAGGCATTGTTACCTTGGAAGAAGTTTAAGCGGCTTTGAGAACCAAGGAGTTGACCAAGTCCAAGGACTTAAGAATTCATGAAAACAGTGAAGACCTAAGTGTCTCAAGAGGGAATGGTGGAAGTAGAGGTAATCGGAGAAAGAGTGGTAACAAGTCAAAGTCTAAATGCTTTAACTGTCACAAGATGAGTCACTTCATGAAGGATTGTCTGGAGATTAATGGCAACTCTGCACAAATTGTCTATGAGGTTATGAGGATGCAGGTGCTCTGATGGTGTGGTGTTGTTTGGAGGATGAAGAAGGTGATGTGTCTCACCTTGAGAATGATGTCGGTGGTCGTCTAGAGAGACGTTAAACACTCAACATCAACCTGGAGAGGCGGTGGTAAGAATACTCATGATCAGTCTGGAGAGGCGGAGGCAACAATACTCATGATCTACCTGTTGAAGTGGAGTTTCAAAGTTGAAGACATAGTGGGATGTACGCATTTGCTAGTTGAGGTAGAGTACGCTCAGCTTGAAGTGGAGTTGAACACACCGATAATGGTACGACTATGGAGGACCTTGGGTGCTATGCTCTAGGTGAGCAAGGGATTTCTTCATGAAGACGGAAAACATTCCGGAGGTTGAAGAATGTATAGCACGACTTGCGGGATTACCCTAAAAAAAAAAAAGGCCAAGGGTGATTGGATGCAAGGTGATCTTCAAGAAAGCGGGAGATGTCCTGTGTTGAAGATGTTATGGTGAATGCTTATGGAACTACCTAAAATTCCTAGTGTAGTTGGACTGCAAGGACCTTCGAGAAGGCGGAAGACATTCCGAGGGCTGAAGGGGTTAAGGTGTGTACTTGTGGATTACTCTAAAAGCCAAGGGTGATTGGGCACAAGTAGATCTTCAAGGAAGCGGGAGATGTTCCGTATTGAAGAGGTATGGTATAGTCTTGTAGAACTACCTGAAATTCCTAGTGTAGTTTGGATACAAGGATCTTCGAGAAGGCAGAAGACATTCTGATGGCTGAAGAGGTTAAGGTGTAAACTTGTGGAGCTACTTGGTGTAGTGGGAAGCAAGGGAAAGAGCAGCAAGGTGGTTGATGTTAAATTGACATCATCACTAATTTAGAGTCAAGGTGGAGATTGTTGTGAAAGTGACTCAACATTGAAGTTTGGAGTGCAAAATTGATGTTTGCTAGAAGTACAAAATCCGGGTCCGAATTGGCAAAATCGGGGCCCGATTTTGACTGCCTATGGAGGCTTCTGGTTCGACAAAAACGGCGCTCGAATGGAGGAATTCGGGGCCCGATTTTGCGTAACAGTTTTTTTTTCAGAAACATATTTTTGGGCCAGATTTATTACAATTTTATGAGGGTTACTTTTACTATAAATATAGACTTTGTATCAGTGTAAACCTGGAGATAAAGGGGGTTGAAACAAGGGTTTAGAAAGGCAACAACAAAACTATGGTTTGTATAGAGTTTGTCTCTTTGGCAACAAACACTAGGGTTTGAGGGTTGATTCACCTTGGGAAAAACTATTAGGATTGAGTCTCTTGGTTACAGAAAGAGATTGAGACTTTGGGTAGAATTAGGCGGGAGACTTATTCTTGTAACCCATTGATATCTCTTTTGTAAGGTTACTCATCTTTATAGTGAAACGGATGGCTGTTCTCTCCCCAGACTAAGTCAATTTGGACCGAATTCGGTCAACAAATTCTTTTGTGTTATCTCTTTTTTTCTCTCTCGTTGTTTTCTACTTTTGGCTTGTATTTATAATTGTTCCATACACTTTGTTTTTTGGTTGCTTGATTATTCCTTGCTCCACACATCAAGTTTGTTATTGGTGTGATTTTTTCATCGAATTCACAACCAAAAAAGAGAATACGACCTCCAATGAGTATACGACAACCCTTGATATAGTTTAACACTTAGCCAAAGAAAAACAATAACATAAGACATGGCATCATCAGTGATGTACTTGTATGTTACCTCCTTTGTCTGTACTTTTGTTTTGGTCGAATCTTTAGTTTGTAATTTGGTTGACCAGAAACTAAGCTCTATCGAGTTCAATAGAAGTTCAAAACAGGAATTGTACACTTCAATGGATACTCCTATGCAAATCAAAAAAATCATTTAGGACATGAGCATGTCTGATATCAAGACACTGGCCAATATGCAGCATCGGGTAGTTTAGACTTTAGATATATGTAACAATCCACAAGAAAAGAAAGTTAATATCCATCATTCAAACTTCAGATAGAAAAGGCATCATTAGAGTACTAAACTCATTCTTGTTAAGTAGCGGCTATAGTGCTATATGGCTATACCATAGCGGAATTTGAACAGACCACTGCTGTTCCGCAATACACTATCTAGTACAGAATGTTGTCAAATAGTGGCTTTACAACACTGTTGCAAAGCGGAATTTGAATGAACTGTTATTTTTTGCGATCCACAATTAACAACATTGTACCAAACATTAATTAGCATAATTGGATGCCATGGTAAATGGGAATCTAATAAAGTTTGTACAGAAACATGCCACCAGACGTATTATTGCAAAACAAATTAAATTTTCAATGTAAATCCTAGTCACTTTCCATGGGGGTTTCCTGTATGTCACTCTCCAACAAGACCACCCATAGTGCACTAAAATATACTGCATAATGGATTAATATTCAATGGAACAACCATTTACAAAATCTACATTCTTATTAAGAAGTTTTCCCGTATAGAGCAGCATTATGATTATCCTATTCCAATATTACGTTATCACTGTTGTGATCTATGGAATGTATTCACACTTGTATGTACCTCCGAAAAGATAGGAAGAAGATTCATTACATAGAAGGAAGCATAGCTGGCGTTAACATGGAAGTACTTGCATGATGCCCTGAAATTAGACTAATTGACCAATTCAATTTTACCAACATAAGAAGACGCTGTTTTAAAAACCTAGCCGGACCTCAATTTAAAGGGACCATAGTTTTTATTGCTGAGTGAGAAAGCAAAGAACCCATAAGCCTCTCTCTCTTTACTAGTTGTGGATCCTTAAAAAAAAAATCCAGATATAGTTTACATTACTACCATTTGCAGTACTTGTACCAGTGAAATGAAAATTAAAGCTTCAATCTTTCTTTCCTCTTTTGAAAAATCTCACCTTTGAAGCTACCACAGCAGTTAGTACCAACACAAGTATGTGATTATTCTTTTCAGGAAAGAGATATGTTGGGCATTTAATCAAGTAAATGATTTATGTTTCTCTTGTTTGAGATTGTCATGACTGTTTTTGATACTAGCGAAAACATAAGAATATTGCTTGAAATGAGGAAAAAGCTTTGTTTGTAGTTTTTAAATTGTTCAGATCCATCTGTGACTTGAAAAATAGCCATTTATATAGCTAGATGATGGGTTTGAAAGGAATAGATTGTGTTCAAATATAGGTCAACATTGTAGTGGTTCTGGAGGAGTTTTACGGAGAGAGTACATGTTTTAAAGGGCTTTGTTTTGTTCCATCTCGCATTCATTCCATGTCCTATCATCTCTTATCTGTTTCCTATGTCCCATTTTTTGAACACGAAAACAGAAAGCGAGATGGACTACCTAGCTTATAAGCTATCTTTGGGAGTGTATGACAAAAACCTGAAAACAACTTATGGTGCAGCTCGTAAGCTATTAGCAATTTAGCATAAGCTCCTCCAAATACTTACATAAGCCCTTATGTCATAAGATAGATCCAAATAAACCCTTCCAAACACTCTAAATTGAAAAGAAGGTGGCAGCCTCCAATGAATCATAAAGAAGGTGGCAGCCTCCAGTGAATCATAAGACAGCTATAATATAGTTTAAAACTTAGTAAAAACTAATTGAAATGGTACATGCCATTATCGGTGATGTATGTACTCACTCGTACATAACCTGCCTCGTGGCCTCATTTGGCTGTACCATTGTTTCCGTCAAATCCTTAGTTTTCATTTTGGTTGGCTCGAAATTAAATCCTATGGAGTTACATAAAAAAGAAGACATCAAAACAGGAATCGGTGCACTTCAACGTACAGCCTTATGAAAAGGTAACAATAGATAGGTTTTAAGGTTCATATCCATCATTTGGAGTTGAGACAATAGAGTACCAAGCATAATTGGATGACCACCAAAGATTTTATTCCAAAACAAATTTAATTTTCAAATCCTAGTTACTTCCTATGGGGTTCTGCTTCCCCAGTAAGTCATTCTCCAACAAAACTACTCACATTGCACCACTATATTGACTAATGAATTCATTTTTCAAAAGCATAACCATTTTCAAAATCCATATTCTTTCTCAGGAAAAGTTCTCAACGTTGTGGTTGATGGAATGTATATTCACACATATAAAGGAAGTAGATATATCACACAGAAGGAAACATAACAGGCGTTACTATGAAAATACATACTTACATGATGCCCTGAAATTAGACTAATGCACCAATTCTATTTTACAACATAAGAAAAACCTGTTCCAAAATCTTCACTATCCATATTCCATATCCACCAAAATATTTGACCAATCGTAATTTCGAACTATCATCAGAAGCAAAATCATGACCTAAATTACAACACAAATCATTTAACAAAACTAAAGCGAGGCATACTAACATACCTTTAGCAAGGAAAAACAAAACAAGATAAGGAACAAAACCTCTCTATAGAAACAGCACATGCTTGTGATTCTCAAATCTTTGCTTCTTCTATTCCTCCTTTCTCTAGCTTCTTCGACAAAACCTTGGTATTATTCTCAAAATACTCTTTATAAGGATGATTCTCCGGAACAAGTCTTCTAAACTCCTCAAACTGTTTCTGAGCTTCATCATTCTTCCTAAGCAAACTATACACAACACCCTGACACAAATAAGGTCTAAAATCACTTGGTTCTTCCTTCACAATTTCTTCATACACCTTCAATGCACCCGAATAATCCTCTTCCATCACCTTCACCTGCGCAATCAAAAGCTTAAATTCCCTAGCTTCTGACTCCATTTTTTTCTCCTCAAAAAACTTCACTACTTCATCAACCCTATTCAAAAATCCCTCCATTGGCTCTTTCAACTCTGAATTCGCCATCAAAAGACCGCGATAAGCTTCCGAATTAAACGGATCTTGCTGCAGAGTAAATTCAAATCCTTTCTTAGCCAATTCATGTTCACCATTATGACTATGCAAATGTGATTTTAGCAGTAACAAATCAAATTCCTCAGGTTCAAGTTCAATTAATCGCTCCAAAACACGAATAGCTTCGCTTAGTTTGCGTGCTTTCACGTTTTCCTCAACCAAAGACCGAAGTGCATTTGCATCGTTGGAATTTTCGATCAATTTGTCATCAATTGTAGTTTTGTTTTCTTTGTTTGATAGTTTTTCGTTTGCGGTGGTTGCGGTGGAGGATTGTGCTGGTGGTGGTGGGAGTGATGACGGGACGGTGGTGGGGTTTTGTTGAGGGCGGAATAAGAAGAAAGCGAGAAGTGATACTGCGACATAAGCGGGTTCGAAGAGAGGTGAGAAAAAGGGGTTAAGGTTTTTGAGAATTTGTGAGAAAGGGTTTTGGGGTTTTTTATAAGGGTTGTTGTTGTTTGGAGAGGATGAGGCTTTGATAGAAGGTAGTAATAAGGGGGGTGAAGAAGAGAATGAGTGATAAGGTAGAGAGGGGAAGGAGAGTTTAGGGAATGAAGAGTGGCGGTGAGTGAGAGAGAGGTGGTGATAGAGATGGGTTTTTGGGAGCGAATTCATTTTGGCTAAGGTTCGAAGAAGAAGATGATGATACTCCTAGCTAAAACCCCTGTTCTGATATTATTTAGGGGGGGGTGTGCATCGGAATATCATTTGCTAAAGTCATAAACCCTTTCGCTTCACAATATGTTGCCTTTAACGGTGTCGTTTTGACCCTGCTTTCATTGTTTTTTGTTGTTGATATTACTCCTTCCGTTTAACAATACTTGTTCATTTTGAAGAATAATTTTGTTTCACTTTACTTGTTACTTTCAGGTTTCAATGCAACATTAATTATTGATTTATCAATAATACCCTTACATATTTATTGTAGAGAGAACTAATAGAATGAAATAATAAATGAGTAAGGGTATTATAGTAAAATCACAAGGAATTTCATAAAAAATAACATTTGTTTGATTCTTTGATATGTGTAATTTCTTCAAAATGGACAAACATTGTGAAACGGAGGGAGTAACTTTTGGCTAGAATACACAAGTGGTCTTTTAAGTTTGAAGTTTGTAATACATTAGTTTTTTAAATTATTTTGGTCACACATAAATTCTTTAAGTTTGTTAACGTTTTTAATTTAATCATTCTCTCGCATCATATTTTTTTTTGTAATGTTTGTAAATGTTCTGTCACATGAAAGGGTTGGTGGCAATGGTGGCAACAATTCTTTTTGGAGCACAAGATGGTGTAGGTGGTGCAAGTCTAAGAGATTTATGATGTTGGAACATAAAAGTTTGTAAATTTGATTGTAAGCAAATTGAAAGGTAGATGAAAATATAAGTTGAGTGGTTTCTTTTTTTTCTTTTTTTTGTACATGTTTCTCTATTTTTCATGTTATTATTTGCTCTAACACAATTGTTATTCTCTTTTATTTAAAAGTAGTTTGAGTACAATTCTATTTTCGGGGTTTGAAAGATGATGATATGGTTAAGAATTATATGTCCATTCTTTATTTCAACTAGCTATGGTCTTTCACTTGCTTCTTCTTTTTCTTACTCACGTGTGCCACTTGTTTGGAGTTCTCACTAATGAGCATTTTGGGCCCAATTATGTGAACATTAAAGAAATTTTATGTATTTCAATCTTCTTGGTCTAACTCTCTTCTACATTGCTTATTTTTCAACAACAACAAACTGATAGTGTCATCAATATTCGTTTGCATTCAAGTTCCTTATAAACAATAATAAATTAAAAACATTCATTTCAATGTATATGTTTTTTGGTTACATTCATTTCAATATATAATGAACAATTTTTCACACTATAATAATTAGTGATATCAAATCAACGAAACTTCCCCGCCTATCGCATGGATAGACGTCTAATATGTTGTATAACTTTGTTTTATTCAATTGTCGACACTCATGTGTTGAGTCTTGAAACAAACTTATGGAATTGATGTTTTTTTTTCTTTTATCCATTAGTGCCTTTTTTTTTTAAACAAAACTTAAATCTAATTTAATGATACATGTAATAGTTTTATGGGAAATGTTAACCAATGTCTTTGGAGTACTGGTTAAGGAATTATAAAATGAAATGTTTTCTTAGAAATTGTGTATTTTACTTTTTGAAGCTTGAAAAAGTGTTGTTTTTAATGCTGATTTTGTTTTTTCTTCCCATTTTTGACTGCTTAACTAGTGTCCGGGGACACTGATTAACTTGACCCTAGGATTTATTTATCAAAAGATGCATATCACTTCAAGTAAATGGAAGCAAGAACAATAGAAACAAAAAATCAATTCATGGAGCATGGTGAGCTGCAATAACAGAAGACAAAGAGATAACCAAAGAGAAGGAAGAAAGAGAATGGTGGGCATGAGGAGATCTCGTAAAACAAAATAGAAAATAAAATGAAAATCAAACCTTTTAATGAAAATTACATTTATGTCTTTTAGTTTTAGTTTTTTAAAAAAAAAATTAAAATATGATTTTTTTTGTCCAAGTAAAAAGGTGTTGATTGTTAAAATAGACCTTCATAAAAATGAATGACTCTATTGTAGCAAACTCTTTTAAATAAAACTAGACTCTAACCAGTGCGATGCACGGGTATCACACAGGTTTTGAAGAATATAAATATAATATTGATTATACATTCAATACTATGCTATGAAACGACTGTAAAAAGGATAAAAAAAAAATGCAAAAAATACATCAATTTAAGCTATTAACTTTGTTTTCTTACCAAATAATATTACCAGTTGTGTTCTTGAATTTCTTCTTTGTTAATAATGAAAAGAAATTGCAATCAGAAAAGGAA
>Ga0315915_1009671_pt1 | contig 10879 bp, 6 predicted proteins | sample MpolbnodulesMG_FD_207738 | JGI IMG/M metagenome (GOLD analysis project Ga0315915, IMG submission 207738) | Medicago polymorpha root nodule microbial communities from Los Angeles, California, United States - branched nodules | ecosystem: Host-associated > Plants > Roots > Nodule | place: USA... | reverse complement strand
CGCTTGCAAGCGGCATCCATGGCAGGCTGTGTACAGCGGATAAACGAACAAAGACAACCAGCGGTAAGTAATTTCAGCGCAGCAGAGATCGACCTTCAGTCACAGGTTTTTCAAATCAGAACCCTTTTTTCGGTAAACAGGTCACAGATTCGACCCAGAATCACAGCTTGCTCAAGATCGACGCTTTTACAGATTTTTCGATCTTGAGCGGCAATTCTACCCAATCCTGACTGGCCACAACATTGCGCAAGATCTGGGAGGTTGGTATTGGGTCTGAACTCTGAAAAAATTGTGAAATCGAGCGATATGATCCAAATCATGATTTTAGGTACTATGAGTACAAATGACTATATTATTAGTATAATATGTAGACAGGGAGGGGTCCTGACAATCACCAAGTTGGCACATCCCATTACATCCAGCAACCTCTTCCTCGCTCTAGTATGCATTTTTGGTCTGCTCTTTTTTCACTTCCGCACACACATTAAGTTTATCAATGTATCAGATGGAAAACATTTCAGAGAGATATGTAATAAATACGCCATACTAATGTGTCCCATGCCCTTGTTTTTTTTTTTTAGAGCGAATGCCCTTGCTTTGTTTACTAATATTGGATGCCCAATATTACCGTTAGAAACACTCATATCTCTCCATTATTTAACACAGTTGGAGCAAGTTTGATTCTTTGACTCAATTTGTATATACGAGCCCCATTTACTAAAACCTATGTGAGAAAGCTCAAGACATTACAAACCTTCTAAGTCCTCATTGTGAACTGTAATGTCCTCAGGAAGCCACCGCAGCATCATTGAAACCAACTCAGCCTGTATGTAATTTCGAATTTTTAAAAAACAGTGCATAGAAATAGAGTAAATCAAGCATGAAAATGAGACAAGAGAGGAAACTTGAAATTTACTTGTATTGGACCCTTGCTAGATAGAGTAACCAAAGATGGATGTATTTCTCGCCATAGATCAAGACCCTCTCGTCTAACAATCTGTGAAAGTACCACCAACCAAATATAGTTTAGGCCAAGCAAAATTTCACATGTAAGAAGCAATGTAAATAAAAATGAAGATCGTTGTGGTGAAAACCTCGGCAACAAGGGCAGCGGTCTGACTTTTAAGAGCCCAGTTTTCAGAAGGATCTGCAATATCATACATTAAATCCATGGAGAGCTTTGCGAAATTCTTGTGCTCTTCGGAGCTTAATTCCTCCCACCTTAACCGCACCAAATGCTGTATACAAATGTATTCTCACATAAGAAACAAAAACAAATAACTAAAAACACATATGCTCAAAAATATCAAGAAAAATCTCCTAGAAAAGGAAGTAGTAACAGCATATCAACATGAACCTGCAGCATCTTAAAAGCATGCAACCGGATTTCAGATGACCAATTCTTTTTCACCAGAAGGAACAACGTGTTGGCTAATGTCCGTATATCACCACTTGCCTTCATCTGTAGAGATTTAAAATGCATAAGTCTTTAGAAGATATTCAAATGTTAACCAATCATCACCGTAAATTAGCAATACTAGTAGACTACAACAACAACAATCGAGCTTTATCCCACTAAATTGGGTCGGCTACATGAATCAAACAACACCAACGCCATAATGTTCTGTCATCATATACTGGTAGACTACTACTACTACTACTACAATAACTAAATGCAGTTAAAATAATATAATATAATATAACAGCAAATACTAAAGGAATATTGTGATTGTGAACAAAGCTGTTGAGTAAACTCAATTAGGTCATCATCATTAATATTAAAAATAAAAAATAAAAACTAGTCTTAAAACTCTCCTTTATTATTATTATTATATTGAACAATCCATGACAGTAACAAAGTTGGTGAATAGAACGATTAAACATGTGTTTAAGTGTGATTAGGGTTTCTTGTGAAAAAGGTTGAAGTAATTTATGAACAGAAAAATGAATTGAATACAAAATTTGATATATGATCAGATGAATTGATAAACACTGAAAATGAACGAGTTAAGGAAAGGGCGTTAGAGAGAAGAGATTACGGAATCGAGAAAAGAGAGAGCTTGTTGACGAGCGTCAGGAGTAGAAGACCAGTTGAGGGCGGTGGCTATGGCTTGAGCCACATTGTGAACATTACTATCCTCCATTGAAGCAAACTTCACTGCAACGATAATCACTTTCCAGAGATAATCGCTTTTCGTCAACACAGAGAGAGAGGGATAATCGCTTTTTTTTTTCAACACAAGTCTCGTTCGTTCGTTCTTTGGGGTTTTTCAGTTTTCACTTTTTCATTTAAAGTCCACACACACACACACCAGCCTGGGTTTTGTTCATCGCCTTTTATAACGGTAGTGAGTGCTTGTGTATTACGCTGTTATGCTATGTTACCCTTCTCCTTTTTATTTTATTTTTATGGATTAATACTTCCATAAATTAATAGTAATTAATCAAAATTAATTATGAGATACATGCATTGTCGAACCAATTAATTTTGGATTAGTCAGGTGGAAACAGAAACATAATGACGGTATAAATGGTGGTAACCATGGTTTAAAGAGAAGTAATGTTATATATAACGATCTCGACTTTTTTATTTGCAAAATCTCACAATGCGTGTTTGAAATCTATTTTGTAAGTTTAAAAGGGAAATTTTATTTTAGGTATGGATTTGGTGGCGGGATTCACGGTTAATAATGTTAAGTAATAAATTATGTTTAGTCGTGATGGCTTCGTGATAACTATCTCATAATATTAGTATTTTTGTTTGAAGAAACAATGATATTATTTCTAAACAAACTGAGATTTTAGTAAAAAAAAAATGAGGTTGAGTAAAACAACAAACAAGCAAAGCAAGATTCTGTTTCTAAAGTTACCACATTTGGAAGCTTCAAGTTAAGAGATCCTAAAGTATTTAAACTTCAAACTAAGTCCAAGGATTGCTTTTTGCTTTTGATACAAAGAACATGCCAGTGGATATGGGGACAAATGGGAAAAAGGACGAGGGTAGGTAATTGTGAGGGATAAATAACTAAAGTTACCATCACGTAATTCCTAATAAGTGCTAAAAATAATCATCACTAAAATGATCGATAGTGAAAATGGAAGCCACGTGTTTCAAATATGCTTTCATATATTTCACAATTTTCTTTGATAAGTGGTATGAATACAAATATTAGGGGATTGCTTTCATATATTGGATATGTTGCACATATACTTAGTATGTTTGAATTCATTATTATATGCTACTAATTATTATGTTATCAAATTAGAAGTTATGTGCTATAATATAGTGATTGCACATTATTATGGTCTTTCAATAACATCAACAAGCATGTAATCTCTTTAATCATCCCTAACTCAATTTTTCCAACACATGTTTAATTTTGTCTTTTTCTCTAAATTACTATACTCTCTCGGCTGGCGATGGTTATGTATGGAGGTTTAAGGTCCTAAAATGCAATGTATGATGGAAATGGAGCTAACTCTATCCAAGTAAAGGAATAAAAAATGAATTTCAAAAGAGTAAATAACTTCTATTTGTAAGTTTTATCATAGCTCCTTTGTCTTCCAAAACCCCTTGGTTTCGAAAATTCTTCCAATCATTCCAATGCCCTGCACAAAATATTTCAACCAATTTCTCCAAAAATGTAGCCGGTGGAAATGAGAAAAGAGATTCAACATGTAATGAATGATTAAGATGAGGGTTTTTCTATCATTTGCAAATTTGCACATGTTAAGAAGTTTAAAATAGAAATTTTGTATTGAAACTTGTACATTTAATATTAAATATAAAACTTTTGAATAAATAATTGTTATTTTCCAAGAAAAAGTTACTACTATTAGTTGTTTTAACATGTGCAATATTGCACATGTTAGACAAACCCAAAAGATGAAATGAAGAAATTAGTTATGTTAGAATAGTTATAGTTATTACTTTTAATCCTTTTAGAGTAATTTTCCATCATTAATGAACAACCCAAAATTGTTCATAACACAACATCATATTCCTTTGTTCACATAAATAATCACTATCTTTTGTCTTATTTTAAGCCCTTAGACAACTCGCTTCTTCATTTCAACAAATTATATGGCTAACCAATTTACAATAATATCACATCAATTATTCAATTAATCAAAAAAATGATTATTTTTTGTTTATAATAGTGATTAAATGGTGCATGCGTATAAAAAATTGTGGTATTATTGTAAATTGATTAATCCTAAATACACCAATTATTCAATAAATCTAAAAAATGATTTTTTTACTTATTATAATGGTTGAAGGGTGTACCAATTTGCGCTTTACAAAGGGTCAAATAATATTCCCTTAAAAAAAGAGGGACAGATAATTGGATTATATAATAATACTCCCAATTTAGGAATAATAATATGAAATGTAACAAATATAATAGAAAAGAAAGATAGATATAGTTGACATTTGTTTATACTTTAAACCAACCAACATATTTTTGTTGCTTATATTCGAGATCGAATGAGCTAATTCTTTTTTTTTTTTTGAAGAAGTTGAACTAACACATCTAAATCGGCACCCAAATTTAACCCTCAAAATTTTCAAATTTGCAAATCGACCCCTAATTTCAATTTTTAAATTTGCCAAAAAAAAATTAAAAGTTGTCCAAAAATGATGACAATAATTTTTTTTATTACTCCAAACAAATATGTTTATAATTGAATGCAATTTAATTGAATCATATGAATTGAATTCTAAATTCTTTAAAATTTCTCAATTACCTCATCAAACACACTCTTAATATCTTGATGGTTTTTGAGGATTTTGGAGGGGAGAGATTTGGAGAATATAGTATATATTTTTATGTAAATTTTATTAAAAGAGCATCATGATTAATATTTCCATATCTTAATTCAATGACACTTAATTGATTTAAAAAAAATATTTTATAGTGTCCGTAATTTTAAAAATAAATAAAAGTAAGCCGTCCCTCACATATACCTTAAGAAAGTTTTTTTTTTCGTTCTTGATTTTAAATTTTTGAATTCGTTTATGATTTTCTATTTGTGCCTCTCTTGGGAAGTATTATGGTCTAGTTCGCTGGAGGCTTTTGGTTCAGTACTTGTACCTTAAGATTCATAGCATAATTTGGTAAAAAAAATAATAATTCATAGCACAATTAATCATAAGATGTATAAAGGTGTCAAAGGATTGCAAAAGACCTTGCTGACTTGGTTCACCAACCTAGTGTTGAAATGAGAATAGGGAAATATCTTTTTTTTTTAACAATTCACAACGAATTAAGCACAATTTAGAAATTAACACGGGTCTCCTTAACAAAATCAAGATATACATCATGATAATTCATTCTCTTACCATACTAACATTTTTTTTTTCCCAGTGTTCGAATATTGAACCTTGCATATATTATACATTGTTCATACCAACTGAGATAAACTCACAGGGACTTACCATACCATCAGTTTAAACAGAGGAAAAAAGTTTCAATTAAAAAACAAAAGAAATTATGAGGTATACTTTGAAGATGTAACTAAAGATAGGGAAAGATCATTCTTATCATCACTTACTGATAGCTGTAAAAAGGAAAGCATCACTTGCTGATAGTCTTATACTCAGGAAGTGGGCACATATCAGGACCATGGGACACACTCAAAGGGCAATTGCTCAGCAAGTGTGTAGGCAACCAAAAATGAGGCAGCAGACTCAGATTCTTAATTGGACTCTATAAGTAAGAAATATCTATGCTATAATTGCCTTTCCTTTAAACTTATCTTTGGGGGCACCTTTATGTAGTTTTATTATATCCCATGCCTCTCCTGCAGTGTGTTTCTTCCGCTTTGGCAATCCAATTTCGGCAGCATTACCAATTGGACCCGACCAAGCTTGGAATGGTTCCTTTGAATAGGTATATGTGGTTGAAGTGAAAGATATATCGGTAGGAATAGTATCTGGATCAATATGACGTGAAGATCCCAAAGGAAAGCCAAGTTGTCCATCTTGATGAGGTGGAGGGAACTTTTCACTCTTGCTCTTGGCATTTGCATGAGTAATTAGACGTCTTCTCTGTTACACATGAAATGATATAAACAAATTTATTCTGACCATACTTTCAGTCGCAATGTCATGATCATGCGGACGTAGATTTCTTATATTGTTAGAAAGAAAGTAGCAAACAAGTTTGTGAAAGGATAGATTTCATCTCTAAACAAAGCATAGACGAAGCTAAAGATGCAGAAAAACATAAAGGCATTAATACAGAAGAGAATTTTGATATTTAAGTTGTAAGAAATCCATGATAAATAAGAGGCTCAAGCTGCTTCTAATTAAGAAGTAGGAAACCATTTTTAGCTAAGCTCATTCAAAAGAAGGATAACTAAAATAATCGTTTTAATTCAAATTACTCAAGACAAATTCAAATATCTTAAGGTACCATTTATAATCTACCACACTTGAGTCAGATTGAGAAAGTTTGGTGACCAAATCCTAATTGTTCTTTCTAGTTTGGCCCTGTCTGGATAAACAACTTATTTGCAGATTATAGCATAAACACTTATGATGATAAGCACTTGTGTATAAGGTATTTCTATATCAAAATAAAAAATGAAGTTAAATTGTTTTCATATAAGCTATAAGTTGTTTTCAAAAGCTATCTTGGATAACTTATGAAAATAAGCTGAAAGTAGTCGTAAGCTATCTTCATAAGTTCTACCTAACAGTCTCACAAAACTTATGTCTCAAATAATCCAATCCAAAGAGACCCTTAGTCTCAATCTTTTCATTCCTTAAGCATGCTTAAAGACATTAAGCTCAAAGCACATGTATTTAGCAATTGTATAAAACAAAGCATCACTAGTATTGTAGCGATTAGCAATATTAGTAATTTGTTAGAACATACATCAATATTGAACTGAAGCTCGGCATTGGCTTCGGGAGCAGGCATAGCTTTCATAGAAGGTTCACGCGTACGATGCTTCTTTGAGCCATCAACCTGAGCTTTGCTTGCAGCTCTTTGTCTGAAAGTTTATAGACAAAAAAGTATCTTAGAGACGATTAAATCAATCATACCAGGTTGGAAAAATCATGACTAGCAGACATTACCCAAAACAAAAGGAAAACTTTTTCACTTATGACTGCTATAAATGTCATCGAGTATGTTTTGACTAGAGTTTATGTTATGTATAAGGCTGTTGGAAGAGCACATTTGTTAAATAACAGAAGGTTAAAAACGTCATTGAATAATGCAGATAATATAAAAAAAAATTTGGTAATATCCGGGTCAACGCCCTACATTTAGTCCTCACAGTTGATATACCCTTGCACTTTCTCCCTCTCAATCGCTAGATGATATCTTAGTTAAATATATTCAAATACTTCCAATATGCAGAATGGAAACTTAAGAGTAGAAATACCTCCTCACTTCGTCGTCCCGTCTTTTAGCATCCATTTCTTTGCTTGGGGGGTATTTTGGAAGACTAGAAGGATCGCAAGCATAAGGTTCTGTGGTAAAGAACTGCAAAATGTAGGAGCAGACAAGCAAAGTAGTTGTAACTCAACGGGGATAACACCTGAATCAGATTTAAGACAGTTTCATTTTATAAATTCATACATGGATAAGCCAATGTTAAATTGATTTGGTCTGTCTATGAAGTGTCGACTCGCTGGTAAGAGTTTGATCTCGTAACCTCAAGGGACATATTTCAAACTTCCTCGGAGACAGTTGTAAAATGGGCAATAGTGCCACTCTATTAAAAATAATTTCCCCCCTCTTCAATTTAAAAAAAAATATGTAGGACTCACATTTATTTTTAATTTTAATTAAAAAGAAAACACCAAAAAATTTCTAAATTTATTCCAAGATGGATTCATGTGGTTAATAAACATGGCTTAATACAGGAGCATCACCTCTAAGACTGCATTCAAGATATGATGGACTTGTTCTCCTATAGCAGCAGGTTATGTCGGTCAAGCACATTGTTAATATAGGATATCCAAAACAAGAAGCCAAAGAACCAGGCTCTAAGAAGATTTAATGTAAAGATCAGAATATCCACTGGCTAAGATTGTTGTTAAGGGTCATATAGCCTGAAAATTATAGGGTTTCATGCAGCTAAATACGAAGTCTAACCATTCGTATTACAAAGCAGAGCTTCACATATGTGTTTTATGGCTTCATTTAGCTAAAAATGCAGCTTAGTCATACGTATCAACAAACAGATCTTCAAGTATGCATATACTTTAAGGATATCTATATGCACGGACAATATATCAGTCTAAGACTCTTAAGTGGTACGACTACAAAGCTGGGAAATTTCGAAAAAAAACCCACCTCACTTCTTAAAGCATCTGAGGCGGTTTCCCGTTCTACAGGATCAATCGCAAGAAGTTTATCAATAAGGGGTAGAGCAGACGGTGGAAAACCTTTGAATGTCTCTCTTATGCATCTCTTGTATGGTTCTCGAGGTTTAAACAATGTAGCATTGGGCAACTTTGACTTCTTCCAGTATTCATCAGAAGGTGAACCGCATAGTTTATATATCTGATGCAGTTGCTCCACCTATGCAAGAAAGAAGTCAGATAAGTTATTTGTGATTTTGAATAACTTGCTATAAATATAACATTCTTACAAACTACACATGAGTCATAAGCTAGGATATAACTAAACATACGATCTAGTATACCACTAAAAAGGGAAATATACCATAATGATTGTGGTACATTGTGGACAGCGTAATTTGGCAGTCAGCATATTTAGGCAAATGAAATGAAATTTCTGTTAATATCATTATAATCACTAGCATCTCTATATTCTCATAAATGCAAACTATAATTAGACCGAGATTACTAAAACTTAGATAGTTGTGACACAAAAAAGGGAAATGAAAAATCCTAAAAGCCAACAAAATGAGATATGTAAGTTTTCACCTCTGTACGGCCAGGCATAATTGGTTTCCCGACCAATAACTCTCCTAAAATACATCCAGCACTCCAGAGGTCTATACCCACACCGTAATCTGTGGCCCCAAGAAGCAACTCAGGGGGCCGATACCAAAGGGTTACTACACGACTAGTCATGGGATGCCTATAGTTTGGATCAAAAAAGGATGCCAAGCCAAAGTCAGCAATCTTAAGTATTCCTTCATTGTCAATAAGAAGATTTGATCCTTTAATATCACGGTGAAGTACATGACGGTTATGACAATGCTCAAGTCCCGAGAGTAGTTGATTCATATAACATTTTATCTGCAATTGAAGGTGCAATTTTTAAAAAAATCAAATACTACAGCTTGAAAAGAAAATGAACCAAATACCAAAGAATAACTTAAGTAATTAGTCCAAGGCAAAACCAGGTCTAACCTGAGACTCTGTAAACCTGATTACCGGGCTAGCAGCAAGTCCGGCTAAATCATGCTCCATGTAATCAAACACCAAATACAAACTACAGGACATCCTTGATGTAACTAAACCTTGCAACTTAATAACATTTGGATGATCCAACCTTCGCAGAATAAGAATCTCTCTAGCCATGAATTTAATGCTCTCGGGTTCTAAATTGTCAAATCGAACCTTCTTGAGAGCAACAACTTTACCGGTCATGGAGTCTTTAGCTTTGTACACATTACTATAAGTACCTTGCCCAATCTAAAATAAAAGACAAGAATCATAGTCAGAACTTAATTTGAGATTCTACACTACATCAGTTCTTCTTACAAGCTACAAACAGTTAATTCAACCAATACCTTATCGATTTTTTCAAATGTGTCGGCCTTTCGCGGAATCCAACCAGTGAGAGCTTCTCCACAGACAGCAGTGAGCCAAGATGGCCATCCAGCAGCAACCTGTTCACCATGTAAATGTTTAGGTGGATTACTTAGCCTTGGATTCGGCTTTGTTCTTCGAGACTGTTGAACCCTATCATCACTCTTCTTCTTCTCATCATTCTCAGTCTCTACCACATTCTTCTCCGTGGCCACAGAAGCTTCATCAACCTTGTTCCTGTTAGTTTGGAATTCATCAACCTTGTTTGACGAGGCTTGGCGACCAATCACACATCCCATTTCTTGAAACTATGCTTCATTGTCACTTAGCATTGCTTCAAATTAGAATAAGAATTAAAAAAAATGAAAGAAAACTAGAAAAAAGGAGTGAGTTAGTGTAATAAAGGTAAATAATGTGGAGTTGTTGTAATATAGAGAGAGTGGTTGTGCATGTAGTGTTTGTTGTATGGTCTAAGACAAGAAGAAAAGAGAGTGAGATCTTCTTCTTCTTATCTTTGCACTCTCATTTTCAAGTCAAACTACTTAGTATATCTCAATTTCACAATTTACAATACAAAACCATTTGTTTTTGTAGTCCTTCCACACATCAATATACGGACGGGTAGGATTTGGAGGTGAGTAATAATCTCCTACTTACTTTTGCGCTTTCTTTGTGACGTAACGTAACTCCTAAGGCACCATCATGGACAATATATCCGTATTTCACAATCTTTCTAATTTCTTTTATGAAAAATTTGTAGGTGAAGCGGACTTTGGGACACACCAGAGTCGGGATAGACATCAAGACACTGATGATCGGAATTTTTTTATCAGTCGAATCAACCTTCATTAACTTTATTAGATTATTTTTTGAACAATTTTAATATTTATTAATTAAAAAAATAGTCAGAAAAAAAGTATTGAAAAATCTGTAATGGAAAAGGAAGTGTCTCAACAACACTTCATATTGAATTGTGTTTGTCCGATGGTAAATGAGAATGATGTGGGGTTATGCTGTGTGTTGCGAGACAACTGACAACCCAACCCATGTGCTACGGAGTATTTTGTTGTTAAAATCAAACAAAAATTCGACAGATACCCTTTATCCTTGTCAATAATTTATCTTCTGATTTCC
>Ga0315915_1009668_pt1 | contig 10883 bp, 3 predicted proteins | sample MpolbnodulesMG_FD_207738 | JGI IMG/M metagenome (GOLD analysis project Ga0315915, IMG submission 207738) | Medicago polymorpha root nodule microbial communities from Los Angeles, California, United States - branched nodules | ecosystem: Host-associated > Plants > Roots > Nodule | place: USA... | reverse complement strand
TAACACGTTTTCATTGACTGTAGTAATGACCTAGGACTTGTTTTATGCTATAAATAGGCTTCCATCTTCAACAAATACCTTCATTCTTCACTTCACCTCTTTTCTTCCATTTTCTTCAAAAAAAAAATTAGTTTTTTAGGGGTGTTGGTGGTGTGTCATGGTCATTGTTGACCGTTCATATGAACCCTGCAATTGCATTGCAGCTCGTGTGGGGTTCATATAACGGTTAACAAGAGACCCTTTACATCAAAGAAAGACACAAAAAAGCACATAACATCTGGTCCGGAATTCGTTTTCCGGATAGCACTAACAATCTGTTCCGGATTATATAATCCGGACCAGAAGTATTTTTGGAAATTTTGTAGGGCGCGCGAAGGCAGTAGGGTGGGAAAAGTAAATCCCTAACCCTAATATATTAATATCGGCCATGGCACCCAACCATAGGTTAGTATTTACCTTCGGCATTCCCATAAAGAAACACCATTTATTTAACCTCCCCCACATCCTCAAAGTAAAAGCAAAATGAATGGTGGTAAACAAAAAGAGTGAGATTTATCTCTTTTATATTTCTAGGTAATTTATTTATTGGTGTAGGGGTAAGATGGTGGCCAGTGTGCCAACTAATTCAAATATGCATTATGCATATACCTAATCATAAATTTGCCTCATATGAAGTGAACAACCGAACATTTTTTTAGATAAAATCCACATAAACTTCTATAAAAAAACAATCATTGTCGAGGTGGCAGAGTTATAAGAGAGTAAGGTTGTTCAGGAAAAAAATGCAAGAATCTATGTTTACATTCTTTTTCAGTTGTAACCTAATATGCTTTTATTATTCCAATATTATTGAGTTTATGTTTTGGTTATGAGGCAACAAAAATTAATTTTGAATGAATATTGATTCCTTTTTGTTAGTGTTAACTTTCTGGTTTTCAAAAGAAAAAAAACCTTTAATCATCCAAAATTTGGCCGTAAAATTAAATTGCAAGAGAAATTTGAGTGCGAAAATAAGTTTAACAAAAAATTTGAATGTGAAATATTGTTAGGAATAAAAAATTACAATTTCTAACTACAAGTAAGCATAAATTCTAGCTACACCCGTTAGCTACACCCCTCTGAATGTAAAACCAAATACACCATGAATGTGAGAATTCAATTTAAATGATAACTAAAATATCTGAGTTTTTATATAAATAATAACACTCATCTATCCAAAATAGTAATAATAATAATAATAATAATAATAATAATAATAATAATAATAATAATAATAATAATAATAATAATAATAATAATAATAATAATAATAATAATAAATTGTTACAATTGAGTTGTGTTACTTTTCTGATCATAGGCATTATTGATGGGCACACAAAATATAGACAATGCTGACATGTCTTTGTATTCTAAGCAAGGAGATGTGGCTTTGATGTGCTCCTTATTTGTTTCTTCAGTTTCATTTTTTTCCCTAATCCAATCCAACAATTGTGCTGTGTACATTCATGAGTGAAAATAGAAAAGTGTCGGTGTAAAAGATACATATGCAACTTAAATGAAATAAAAAAAAAGACAATTTAATCAATTATTTTTTTGGATGCTAAAAGGACAATTAAGATTTACCATGAAGGAAGTAAACACTTTTACCACAACTGATGGATCTATGAGATAAAATCACATTTCTGTTACATCAAGTGTTGTTATTATAATTAGGACACCCTTAAAATTTTGAAAGGGGTATTAAAAGAAAATTTTCGGAAAACGATGTTATTGTAATTTTCTTTGGATTTTTATGTAACATTTATAAGATTTGCACCCTTTTAAATTTGCAGATACATTGAATATAAAGTATTATTAATTAACATGGACTATCTAGCAAATACGATTTTATCTTGTATTATCATGTTTTGTTTGTGTTTCTTTTACTTCTATGACTTACACATCAATGCAAGCCTTATCTCAGACGGTGAACTTATCTTCTCATGCTGCTAACCGCGGTTGCAAATGGTGAAGAGTTTTTTCATCTCTTTATTGTGCTACCAAATGACTAACCACCCCTAAACCACTAAGGCCAGAGCTTCTTTAGGGCTTTCATACGAGAACTACTACAATATTCCTAATTTGGTTTAAAAATTACATGATATCTCATCCTCTTTCCACACTCACACGCGTAACCTTCCCTATCCCCCCTCTCACGCACGTAACCTTTCAACATCCCCTCTTCTTCCTCTATCACGCTGCTCGCGACCCTTCCACCCAGCTGTGTCGGCGCCAGGCCAAATGGAAGTGAGCTTGCTAACTTACTCCTTCATGTTTTTAGATGTGAGTAAGTTAACAAACCCTTTATGTATATTTCTAGGGATGTATCAAGTAAGAAGACTTTTATTGTGAGAGATGAAAAGTCCAAGTGTCCTGTCTCTTTTTCTTGTTAATAATGTGATTTTTGTTCTGGTTCTTAGTTGAATCAACTCTAATTTTTTTCTTCTTAATTTTAAAATTTGTTATATTGTTTGTAAAAGATAAACATAATTTGTTAAAATTTGAACGTAACAACCATCTATCTATATCTATAATTTTAATCAAAATCAAAATTTTATAAAAATAATATATTGATTATAATTTACACGCGTTAAAAAGCAAACAGGCAGGAACATAGAGTTTGTCTGAATGCTACTATTACATATTAAAGTTAACATTTATTCACAATCAGTAGTTATTTTTATTAATTAAAGTGACACTAATTATCATTTACAACCATCTTTAGAGGATTTAAAGCTCTTTCAGATGAGCTAGCACCTTAAATGTATTAATCCAATGGTTCTTTTTTTTTTTTTGACAAAAACAAAACGATATTCATTCATTCAAATCGATAGAGTACATCAAATATAAACATCGCTAAAAACGTAAAGGGTGAATCTGCGAACAAACTCACAACATCTAATTTAATAGCATACAATGACAAAATGCCTACAAATAATATGATGAAACCTAAGTCACTGAAATACCCATGCTTCCGGATCTGCAACGTTGAGGTCCAAATCATTGGTTGAATTTGTAATTGACTGATGTAGATCTTCCAATAGGAACTGAACAAACACCGCGACAAGACGCGAAATCAAACGCCACACAAGACGACGAACAACACAACGTCGCACTTAGACGACGAAATCACAAAAAACACAAAACGAAAAACTTGATAGATGTGAAAACCACTTATTTAGATTGAAATAGTGGGGAAAAAGATATAGAGGGGTAATTTTAAGTCAAAAAATGACCTAAAACCACCCCTCCTTGATGAACGAAGGAGAAAGAAAGTTTAGAGAGAAGTTGGAGTTTCTCTCACTAGAAAACTAGGGTCGGCCGTACAATTCTAGCTAATCCAATGGTTGTTATTGATTACTAATGTAAAATATATTAACATTATTAGTGCATATTTGTTAAATGGGAAATAGATATCATTATATAGTGACGGTTTTTCTTCATATTTATTAATAAAATCTCAATCCTTGTAATGTTTTTAATGCTTGGAATATAACATATATAAAATACAATAAGTTTTAAAATATTAATTTAAATTATTGTGTGATATTAATTTACTTCAAAGTTAATTACAGTTTTTAGTCTTACCAACATTATACAATATTAATAAAAAAAAATTATACAATATTAATTAACATATGAATTCTTGACAAAAATATTAACATGAGAAATACTAGATAATGATCGACATCCTTAAATTTGTATTACATTTTTTTTTTTGGTACAATAAATTTGTATTACATTACTTTATTTATTTATAAATAGAAATAAATTGGAAGAGATTATTAATAATAGTGACACTAATAGTTGTTGTCTAATAAAACACTATGAATATTTAAGGGTGGAAATACTAAGTGTAAAGTATACAATGTCCAAGTTATTATAGTATAAAAATATATCGATCACACAGTATTTGTGGAGCTATAAGTTCCTATAACTATCAAGTATAAAACTTGTTTGAAATAAAATAAAATAAATCATTTGTCACAGCAATAAAATAAAGATAAAGGTTTAGGAAAACAGTTAAAAAGACTTGGAAATTCTAAAAGATAAAAGCGTGGATTAAACAAAGAATCAATTATGACAAAGCTTTGCTACGATTTACAGAGTTATATCTTTCTATGGCTTCCTGACACCCTGGTGGTCAGTAGGAGGTGTTTCACTTAGCCTTATTGTTAAGCACATGAAGACATCCTCTCAGAGTACATTCATATAATCTTAGCACGCAACATTGCATGGTTAGGTCATCAGCAGTTCGAACTGAAATAACACTATGGTGAACCTTTTGCATACGACAAGAATCCTAGTTATATCTCAATTTCATGCTCCTCCAAGATCTACTACTCATGCAAAGTAGTCTCTCTTGTTACCATAACCTTTCGGTTCACAGGGACGTAACTCATATCAAACAAACATTTTCCGTTCTCATACCCTTTCGGCATCAGGGAACTATAGCATCAAAAGTAAAAGAGATAAAATTTTACTTTTAAAGATTTTGAGTTAAAACAATTTGTTTGAAAGACGCGCAAAGTTGTCGCTTTATAAATCGTAAGAAAAGAATATCATAACTTCATTATGTCTAAACCACAAGAAGTGGTTAGTCTCATGATGAGCTTAACCACAAAGATGAAGGTGAAATGAACATAAACGAAAACATGAAAAACTAAATTGATAGATAATAAAGAGTTAATAAAAGATTATAATCCACGAATGAAGGAGGTGAGTATGAAGCATCACCTAAATAATTCTGACTCTAAATCACTAAGAACTAGCACTCATACTCATCTATGGAGAAGATGAGATTGGGTGAAAACTCTAGTGTTGCTAACCCTAGTTGAACTTGACTGCTCAATTCACTGATTAAATGTTTTAGGCCATGCATTTACTCAATTTCTCATTCATAATGGAGGATAAGTACAAAGTGATAACCTATAAATTTACTGGTTATCAATGGTCAATTTTCATTCTTAAGCTCTTACAACCGAGATATCACCTTGTGGACATTTCATATGCATTTATACAAAAATAGATTGTATTACTTAAACTTCTACATTAATAATTTTGTAACTTTTATTATAACTTAAATTCAATATCAAGTCATTTAAAAAAAATATATCCTTTCCCTTTTAAAATCAAAGTATATCCGAAATTGTATAAATACTCATAGCATGTATTGGATATATACCACTAATAATATATTATAATAAATCATGTTATTTTAGTGTCCTTAAACATGCCTTATTTGAAAATTTGAACCATACTCAGCACTCATAGCTTTATCATAAAATTTTTTTTATCAGCTATTATCATAAACAATGAATCATATCTTTTTTTAAGGAAATATCAATTATACCTTATATTTAATGAATGGTAAAATTAATTAAATATTTTTTCAATACCTTATATGCATATAAATATTTAATATATTATTAAATAGTATTTTTGTTATTCAATTTTTAAATTTTGAAAAAACAAATAAGTAATTAACTTTGATCAAATCTGCTTTTATTATTTAGCTATCGGTCTAGTGACTAATACATACTCAAATAAACACACTCCAAAAAAGAAAAAAATATGATGACCCAGGTTTGTACCTAAAATTCTACATAAATTGTCATCACATCCCACCACAAGGCTGTAATAATGAGGAAAAGATCCTCCTAATATGATTAAACTTTAAAAAAAGGTAGAGGTTTTTTTTTAAAACTAGTGAGGTGCAGGAAGCACACTCACCAAAATATATACCAAAAAAAGATTGTTACAAAAAGAGAAGGGGGGAATTGCGCGTCCTTTTTTTTGTCCGGATTACATAATCTGGATACTTAATTTCCCATAAATTTCCGGATTCTATAATCCGGAAAACATTTTTACCAGAATTTCACACTTTGCTTACACTTTGATTTACTTGTATTATTTAGATGTTAAATTCATAAAATAAATTCAAATAAAAACACAAATATACAAACAAAAATAATACAGATTACATAATCTTTGAAAACCTTTTCTTGAAAGCGACGATCTTCATGGCAATAACGAGTTGAAGTTCTAGCGGAAGCATTTCCATTGCATAAGGAGTTTATTGCTGCCTTGCGAGAGAAGGGAAGATGCAAAGGAAAGAAAGTCAGGATTTGGTGGAGAGAAAGAAGGCAACAAGGCATTTTATAATGGTGAATGTCACTTGAGATAGTGGAGAGAGGAGACTATCTTGGAAAGAAGCAAAGAAACATAATATGCCTTGAGATAGTGGATAATTAATTGCCTTGGAAGACATAAAATCTTGGAAATCTTGTGAAGAAAGGTGCAATGATGATGAAAATCAGAAATCGCAATATGGAAGACGATGGAAAGTTCAAATAGGTGACATGTGGCGTCCTATGATCATAAATAGGTCTGATGATCTCCCAAACAAGCTGTCCGGATTATAAAATCTGGAATGTTTTTGTCATTTACGGATTATATAATTCGGACACCCTCAATTATTTTTTGACAGTGCGTTTCACCAAAGGTTTGGCCGGTTAGTGGAGTTTTAATGTGTTTTTTGGACGGTTTTGAATGCCAAACACGTTTTCATTGTCTGTACATATGACCTACGACTTATATAACGATCAACAGAGACCTTTGACATCAAAGAAAACACCAAAAATCTCATATCGAAATTGTTCGGATTTTGTGTTCCGGAAATCTCTAACAATATGGTTCGGATTACATAATCCGGACCATGAGTATTTTTCTATTTTTTGCAGGGCGCACGAGAACAGAGGAGGGTGAGAAAAGTAATAGTCTTTGTCTTATACATATCAAGTCATAAGATTTTTTTTCTTCTTTTGATGAGACAATTAATTTTGGATTTCTACTCATTACCCAGCTGAAATACCTAAACTACCCCTGCATTAGTTAAGTCACGCACAGTGACTTAAGTCATTTTTTTTAATTTATTTACTATATTCAAATTATTTTATTTACTTTATTCTAATTTATTTGTTCACTTTATTCTAATTTATTTATTTACGTTTTTCTAAGTTATTTATTTACGTTATTCTAAATTATCTATTTACTTTATTCTAATTAATTTATTTACGTTATTCTAAATTATTTATTTACTTTATTCTAATTAATTTATTTACCTTATTCTAAATTATTTATTTACTTTATTCTAATTTATTTATTCACTTAAAATAAATATTTATTCCAATTTATTCATTAAAATAAAAAGAAATGAACTAAATTAATATTTATTCGGATTTATTCATTAGATACAAAATCAGAAAATAAAAAGAAATATAAATAAAAAGATATGAACAAAATTAATACATATAACAACATCTCATTTTATTAATAGAATTCATACAATAATTGATACATTTATTCAAAAAAAACTAAATCTACTTATTTTCTTTTTACCCTCTTGGGGTAAAAAGTGATCGGTCATGGGGTAAATAGTGACCAACCTTCTTGGGGGAAAAGACATCATCAACCCTTGGGATAAATCTAAATTTGGTTCTTTTTATACCCCAAGAAGATTCTTTTTACCCACGGCAAAAAGTTTTTAGGGGTAAAAAGAAGAAAATTGAATTTTATCCGAAGGGTTGATCACTTTTCCCCAAGCCGGCTAGCCACTATTTACCTCAAAACCGACCACTTTATACCTTAAAGGGGTAAAAAGATACTAGAGACTATTGCAAAAAAGAAGAAGAGAAATAGAGGGAGAGAGTGAGGAGGGAGAGAGAGTGATATGGTGTGAGGAAATAGGAAAGTATGGAGGGGTATTTATAGGTGGGAATTGTAGTATAAGTTATAAAAAACCATAAATGTGGTCAAAAAAATGTGTAGATTGAATGTTGAAAAGCTGACCAAAGTCAAAAAATGTGTGTTCTTGAGTTCTAACCACCGGCCAACCTGCGTGAGTTAACTCGCGCACAGGCCAATGGTGCGTAACTTAAGTCACGCTAAACTTATAAGGTGTGTTAGTTAAGTCACACAACGTGACTTAACTACCACAGGGATATTTTTGGCAAAACAGCTGGGCGTGAGTGTGTTGTGCTGGGAGAAGAGCATAATTCTTAATTTTTTTCTCATGTTTCTTAATCTCAATGATGAAAAGCCATTTAACATAAAGTCCAATCTTATCTTTTTGTGTGAATGCCATGAAGATGCTTATGGCCCAAGATTGTTCTTGAGAGCTTTCTTATGTAACATTTCTCACAAAATTGATTAGTAAATAACAAGATAAATTTGATTAAAAATGTTTGTAATCCTTAAAATATTTAAAAGAGATTTTGCTTCAACAAAACTAAAATAGTTAGCGGTGGCTAACATTGAAGTTCTCTTTATACAATGGTATTAATTTCCCTCTTCCTCAATTTTTTTTCATTTCACAATATTAAAGAAATATCAATATTTTTTAGTATTATCTTTAAATGTTCATTAATACAAAAATAAAATATTAAATTACAATTACTCTTAAAGAAAGTGCAAAAAAAGTATAAAACATTTTTAAATTGAAAAGGAGTTGGGCTAGCTCTATAAATTCATATTGATATATGCCTTGCAGGTATTGTGGATCTAGCTATGGCAAATCAAAACTCAATTAACATAAAACTCTCAATATTCCTAATTGTAATACTTGCTTTTGCAGCTAGAGAGACACTTGCTTATTTTTGGGGTAAAGTAACCGTTACAATTATAAATGATGTACTGCCGGTTTCAACCCCCACAAGTATCACTCTTCATTGCAAATCTAAAGATAACAATCTTGGATTTCACACACTCGTGTTTGGAGGAAATTACATGTTTTCATTTAAGCCAACATTGATTCCGTGGGAAACTTCGTTATTCTTTTGTAGTTTTACTTGGTCGGGAAGCCCTTACCTTCATTATTTTGTCATTTACGATTATAAACGAGATGACTGCAAAAAATGCATTTGGAAAATAAAAAAATATGGTGGCTGTAAGTATCTGAAGGAAACACATTCCTTCGATGTGTGTTCGTCTTGGAGTAGTGTTAAAATAATGGATGCAAACAACACATCCAAGTCTTAATAAAAAAAAATTATAACCTTAATAAAAAAAATAGCACATCCAAGATGTAATTTTCTTGTGTTTCTTGCAATTGAAATAATGCAAATCAAATCAAGTAATCTATCTACATCTGTATCTTTCAGGAGAATATTTATCTATAAAGTTATGGTTTGAAAATGAAAATCTGAAGTGTCTATATCTTTTTTTTTTGTTTGTCAAGTAGTATAGTGGCTAGATTCACACACATTATGTATGGAGAAGTGGAGAATCCGGGGTTCGAACCCTGACCCCTGCATAAATTATCCCTGGTAACCACCAACTGAGCTAGAAGTGTCTATATCTATCTGTCTATCTGTATTAATAAAGAAAAAGTTAAAATTATGTGAAAGATAACGGTTATCTGAAAGAGACTTAAACTTTAAATATGAGTAAAAAATTAAGAGGGGTAATGCTATATCTCCCGAAATATTTTGCTCGCGATTATCCCGAATACACCATCAACTTCATAATTTCATTTCTTTCATATATGTACTGCCATTATATTTTTAAAAAAACGGGTTATGTGTCTGAAAATGTGTCTGAAAGAAAAAAGCCACGCCCTCAAAAAATGAAAAATCCACTGTAACACCGTTATTCCAATATCCTTTTAAACCACTGTATAGGTCAATGCCTCAACCCAATTGAAATCATATTAAGCTATATAAAATTAATAATTAGATTAGATGGAAGTGGTCGTGGTCTTGTATAACTCAATTAATAATTAAATAGTGCTTTCACCAATAAAATTAATGTAAATGGATGGTTGCAGGTTAATTTGGGACAATTTCGTGATCTTTTTTATCGCGAGATTAAGCATTACTCTTAATTATAATATATATTACATTTGGCGTGCTAGTTTAGTGGTAAATGTTTCGTGTTATAACTTCAATATATTGAGTTTGAATCTCTATGAAAACGTTCGTAAAATGGTTATTAGTACAACCTTTTTTTTATTGACTTAGTGCCACTTTAGTTAAAAAAATAATCTTTCTCCATTTTTTTAATAAATTATTATATATAATAGTATAATTCCTTGCTTAAGTTTTAACATTAAATATAATTTTTCTTCAAAAAGAAAAACATTAAATATAAATTTATTTTTATTTGAAGTTTTTAACATTTCTTTAAGCATTTTTTTGTAAATTTTAACACATAGCAAGACACCTAATAAATCTTGTTACTTTGATACCATATTTGTAGTTTACTTCTATTACACTTAATCATGTATAATTTCATTCATATATTTTTCTCTCCATGATAAATAGCTAAGGGTATTATTGATAAGTCAATAGCCAAGGTTGCGTTGAGCTTTGAAAACGACAATTAAAGAGAAACAAAAAGTTTCTTCACATGTGACACTTAAAAAGGAACAAACTGAGTATTATTTAGATTATACTTTGACATTAAGATTAATTAGAATTTCTTGTTAAGGGATAATGCATATTTATGCAGGAGCTGGAGTTCGAACCCCAGACATCCAACTTATTCACCTTTAAGGTGAATTTCTCTAGCCGCTAGGCTACTTGACCAAAAAAAGAATTTCTTTGTAATAGATTTAATTAATCATCCTAGTTATCGTTGAATTATTATGTTTTCGGGCTAGGTTTATTTCCACCCTTTGTTTTTATTATTTTTTATTAATAATATATTTCAATGTGCTGCAAGTTTAGTTGAAATATGATGGTGTTTATCAGAAATAATAGGATCATAGAGATTGAGATTAGCTTCATAGGAGAAGTATGATTGATAGGAAGAAACATAGGGAAAACCCTTAGAATTCATTATGA
>Ga0315915_1009662_pt1 | contig 10888 bp, 6 predicted proteins | sample MpolbnodulesMG_FD_207738 | JGI IMG/M metagenome (GOLD analysis project Ga0315915, IMG submission 207738) | Medicago polymorpha root nodule microbial communities from Los Angeles, California, United States - branched nodules | ecosystem: Host-associated > Plants > Roots > Nodule | place: USA... | reverse complement strand
AATTCTCTCAAGTTTTCTCATGTGGAATCTCAACCATCAATCATGAGAGAGAAAGTGAGAATTAAATTATAATGAAAAGTGGTTGTTGTATTTTAATGGTGGAGATTGAAAATGGAGAAAACTTGAGTAAATTTTCAATGGAGAGGATCCAAATCCGTTTGGGGGATTAGAATTCTCCGTGCACCATGTGAATCCCTGTCAATAGCTATTATTATTATTTAAAAGTAATAATTGTACCACACAAAAAATTGAAAACTTACTCTTATCCACAATTTCTAACACACGTGACTTTTTGAGGCAGATATTCAAGTAGTTTTTCTAGAGGATATATATAAAAATTAAATAAAAAAAATACATTATTCAACCAAAACATGATTGAAGTAAAAAACTTGCAGGTTTATTGTTGAAAAGAAAAGAAATGGGAAATTTGAACATAATTTATTTATTCTCAGAAAAAGATTTAGAATCAATGGTTTTAGTTCAACAATTACTAACTACACCTGTAACAACTAATTACAGTGTTAGCATTATATTCTTAACCTGAAACAACAACACTATCATATAAAGAAACATACCACTGCTACCCTTTACTCTCATTTCCTTGTTCCTTTCCCTTCTCTTTGTATTAATTTGGGTAACAATTCTCAATAACAAGAAAGAAGGACAGAGATACATGGAACAATTAAGAGAACATTATCTAGATATTACCATATATGTGTTTAATCAGTTAATAAATTAATAAAATGGTCACCATAAGTAATAAAATAGTATCATCATCTATAATATAATATAGTCTAATGTTAACATCAGTAATCAGAGGAAGAAAAAGTTAAGGAAAGAGATTTCTGACCTTGGTAGTAGTATAATTCAAAGCCATGGTGATCCTTCTCTAGCTAAAACTTGTGTTCACAAGGTATACTTAAACTAACTTGAAATGAGAACTTGTCTCCAAGTTGGGGAGTATTATATGTGACTACCATTTTTATATGGTACAGTGCAATATACATCACTTTCATCCACCCAATAATGTCCCCACGTGGCGCCACGTCATTCCATTATTGTCATCATAGAAGAAAACAAGAAGTTACTTCCAAAAGCATAAATTGCATGAATTGTATGACCTTATTTTTTTTGTTTTGTTTCAAAGAAAAAATAGATCAGAATCACACAAATTAAAGATGAAGAAGAGCGATCTTTACCGGTTTGAATTCTCGTCCAACACATCAAATATTTTCTCAATCTTTTCATGTCTTCACTCAAACTCAATTTAGAAGCCTTTTTTCTTAAATTCCTCTGTCATCCCTCACTTTAAAAGTTTCTTATAAAAAATAAATTTTTCATAACGTGCAGAAAAACAAAATTGTATTTAACAAATACAACTCTTATCATAAGAAAGAGCATTCAATAAACGCTTAAAAACCTTTGATTCCACTTTACCTTTTTTTTATTACTTGCCCAACACGTAAGCCCACAGAATTGAAATGGCTAATCCACTGAATTGGATTCTCTTAGCTGGTTATGCTTATTTTAATTAACACAAATTAAGCCTATAATACTACAAATTTAAACTAACCACTACACTATTCCATATTTGAAAAACAATAAAAAACAATTGCTAAACCAGTAATTTTCCTAGGCACCCTCACCTAAACTGCTTAATAAGATTAAAAAAAAAAATTGCTGCTGTTGATGACGGATTCAGTGGTTGCATTGCAGAGCTAATTTTGTCTATGAGATAAAGTTTATCAGTTAAGCCAGATAAAAATGATCAATGGAAAAACACACAATGAAACAAGATGATGTATGAATTATGATTAGTTTGTAGATAATAGACAGAAAATATTAAGGCCATTAAAAAAAAAAAAGACAGAAAATATTAAACAATAGACCTAATTACGACATTGACTTCGAACATGATTACATTATTATGACTTTTATTTTTAATATTAGCAATTGAATACAATTTATTAATAATAAGAATATTTTAAGTTGACAAAAATGGTCGGACTTTCTGCTCACCAGCCGAGACTTGAGTTCTAGTCCGGAATTCTGCAATTGGTAGGCTATGCGTAAATTCCACAGTAAATCCTCAATGAGGTCTGTGTTTCTTTCTAACTTTGCATGAAATATGTTCCTCTAATCTAATTAGGAACTAAAAAGAGGGGGCAATTGACCTTCAAGATCAGGAGAGCCATCCACTGAACTATGTTCTATGACTACTAATATCTTTCATGAACAACATTACCTCAAATTCAAAGATCCAGATTCCTGCAATGACATCAGTAAATCAGAATCGTTGAACAAACATCAAACAACTAGTTTCGACTATAGTAAATCAGATTTAAAACGCTGTTCAGTGTATAAGCCGTCTGATCTCCATCCAACGACTTTGATTCACTAACTGCAGTATCTGTGTGCAAGCAAGAAATTCGGATTCCAAATTCACCAAAGTCAAACACTATTTTCTCATTTTGTATATACTCTAGCCTATGTAAATTCCAAATCTAACAGACTAACACTATGATGAGTAACTTCCATTACCAAACTTGCCAACTGAGATGTATCAATAAGGTTTTGGTTCATTGATTCACTTATCATTTGATGTTTCAATACATAGAACATTTTCGGAAGGATAAGCAGAACTGGAAGGCATGTGGAAATCATGAATGAATTCTTTTAGGATCGGTAATAATGATCACTTGAAAAATGAGGTAAAAAAATTTAAGGATGAGCTTTATATAAAAAATTAGTCCATAAATTTTTCTTTCAATGAAAGGCCAATTTGACACTGGAATAAAAAATCACCAGATGGAATAAACCTTCTAAGTGCATGAGAAAGTAATAATTTTCCCACGTCAAATTCTCTCTTCAAACAGCTCCAAGTAACTTTTAACAATTTCTTCCTGTGAAAAGTCTGTGTAGTATCCCTTATCAACAGAAATACCTTCTTCCTTTGCAAGTTGTTCAACTTCTTGTTGCACTTTCTCACCACCAACATTCTTTGGATCCAACAAATTACAAGCTACTTCAATGATACCTTCGCCGTGTGTAAGCGCCATGGCCTGTACAGAAGCGAGTCCACCACCTCTTCCACTAATCCGTTTTGCAATTCTGCGAACGGCGCTAATATCAGAAGATAATAGAGGGACATTGTAGTTATCAACCCAATTCGTTGCTCCAATGACCACAACACCTTTTGTTGGAATCACTTGAGATGGACCACTATATGGTTTCAAGGGCAAAGTGTCTGACTTTTGCACGCCAATCCACTGGTTTTCGCTGGAATTTGGTTTGAAATAACCAAATGCTCTTCTGATTGAATCAAGTTTCCTCCCCTCTTCATGTGCTGCTCCATATAAGAAAGTAGGAACTGCAGGAAATTTTTATGATCATTGATGTGCAATTGAAATAATTTGAAGTATGATGATGATCATATACTAAACGACAGGGAAAGACATAACATATTTTAATGTGACATTGAAGGGAGATAATGATTTTGGTCCTGAAGCATGCTCACTGCTAAAACTAAGTCAAAACATAACACTGTTGGCTCCTTTTGACAAATTTAATATTTGGCTCCTTTTGTGCTAAATGTTGAAGAAAACACATAATACAAAGTTGCCACTCAAAAAGACTATGTATGGATGACCTTATAAAATTTCACTGGTATGTTCTTATACCATGCGAATTTTTGCATCGAGATGTCTTTCTACCGGTCCTTTCAACATCTACATAAGCTTCAAATCCCTTCCCAAGAAATAACATTCTCCTTTAGTCTATATTGGATAAACTAATAACCATTTACTAACATGTAACTATATAAACACATACATCCAATTATGTGTTACCAACTTGCATCTATGTGAATAATGTTCATTTTGCTTTCGAAATTGATTCTAACTCAAAGCTAAAATTTCGAGCTTTCGCCTCTACAATTGATTTTTAGCCTAGAATTTATCGTTCAACTCACTTTTAGTTAAAACCATTTTGCAGAATTCAAAATCAATTTTTGTCACAACAGAACCAAACAATAAGTAATATATGATAGTGAGTGATACGGCGACAAAACGATGAAATGTAACTAGCATCTATCAACATCATTAATGTAAAGTTATTAAAACTCATAATAACATACAATATAATATGACCCTTAAGTCATGCTATGCTACTACTAACCTTCCAAACTAGAACCCATGTCAGTAGCTAAACACCTTGCAGTCCTAGCTGCTTGATCCAAAGAAGCATCAACCAAAGGATGAAAACATATATGATCAACAACACCAAGTCTAGGATGAGTTCCACTATGAACCTCAAAATCAACATTATCAAAAGCAGCCTTCACCATAGCCAACACAGCATTTGTCAAATCACATGATGACTTTCCACTAGACACAGAATCCAATTCAGAGACAAGAGTGTAACCAACTCTATTATATGCCACATCTTCAAACTTGTTAATAATTGGTGCTAATGGAAAATACTTAGCAGCTTTTTCAATTGATTCCAATGCACTCTTGTTTCTGCTTTCTGATATATATACTTTGCAGCAACCTAGAATTGTCTTCAACATTTTTTTTTGTTTTCACTTTGTAATTATACAATGAAACTATTCAACATTGTGGAATTGGACAATGGTACCATAAAACATGTTCCTTAATTCATTTTACACCACAAATACATCAACAAACAAAACCTTATCAACCTAGGTGGTCCACAATAGAGCATGTTTTACAACCATTGGATCAAGTGGGTCAATGAATCTTATAGTAAAATCATACACATCATATTAATCATAGATGAGAGTGCAAAGTTTCAAATTTTTACAGTATGAAAACCAAAGGAAAAAATAACAGATTGAAAATAAAATAAGACGAAATTACCTGATTCAGTTATGTTAGGAGAAGAAACAAAGAACCTCAGCTGTCACGAATCAGAAACCAAACCACAGAAATATTTGTAGATTTTTGCTAGTTACACCCATTTTAATTTCTAGTTACACCCTCTTATACATATTAAAAATTCTAATTCCCAAATTATCCCTTCTCCTCCACTATCTCTCTCGCCCATGTTCAAATGTAAAAATAAAATAAAAAAAATCTTACTCTCAATTTATTTTAGTTTAAGTACCACTTGTAAATTTTCAGTTTCTAAATCTTACTAAAACTCAATTCAAGTGTGTTTATGCAAATTCAATTCAAGTACATTTACTTAAATTCATGTAAGTGTTTTTACACAAACTCATTAAAGTAACTACAAACTCAATTTATTGCAATTTAAAAAACTTTCAACATGATCAAATTCACATGTAAACTGGAACATATATGTCAACTCAGGACTATGTAAACTAAATATAGGTTAAAATAAATAATTAATTTCTATAGTAGTATACTAAAAAGAACATATTGTTAAAAATTACTAAAATACTATGGAATTATCAGCTAAAATGAAATAAATATTAAATTTGTCAATAAGTAAAAGTTATTTTCTCAGTATATGTTGAAACTCAAATTTTAAAACATAGTGTTAGCGTCTATCAAAATATAAATAAATAAGTGTTTCTCTTTTTTTTTTTTTTTTTTTTTGTCAAAACAAAAGTGTTTCTCTTTTTTGAGGGAAAATAAGTGTTTCTCTTGGCAATAAGAAAAGTGCCAACAACACAACCATATATTTTGTATCATTAGTTACAAAACTAATTTTAATAAATTACACGTAACAAACTTTTGTAGTTTTTTTTTTTTTAAGGGAAAATTATGTAGTTGTTATGATTGCAACCATATGAGTTTGATAAAGCATAAATTAAGTTTGAGTTTTTTTTTTTATTTCGATATCATCTGTGCGCAACGTAGAGGCTAATTCTTTGAGCTGGGTTAGACCGAAATAGATGACAAAACTCTTCCTCAAGAGATTTAACATTATTGTATTCCGAGAGCTAGATTCGAACTCAAAACCTCTAGCTAAGTGGAAAGAGATTCATTATCATCTCATTTTGAGTTTGATAAAGCAAAAACTAAGTTTGAGTTTTTTTTTTATATCTGGATATCATCTGTGTGCAACTGCAGAGACTAATCCATCAAGTTGGGTTAGACCGAAATGGATGACAAAACTCTTCCTCAAAAGATTTAACATTGTTGCATTACGAGAGCTGGATTCGAACCCAGAACCTCTAGTTAAGCTGGAAGAGATTCATTATCATCTCATTCAAGTGTTCTTAGTAAAAATTTTGAGTTTGATATACAGCACAAACTCCTTTTTGAAAGGAAAAATGTAAAAGTAAAATATAGTCTAGGCACAAAATGTGCAAAGATTAGACTAGAAATGTCACAATGCTTGTACTATACACAAGAAATCACTCCACCAAATATGACACTTCAGTTATATCACCAAACTACAACACAAGCAGAACCTATATATAACCAAATAATTAAACAATCATTGGCAAATGTATTCCAACTAATAAGGCTTGCATATATTTAATAAATATTTCTCAAAAATATGGAGAAATAAAACTTAAGAAATGTGCATTAAAATTAGTAAACTAATCCTACATGTTATAGGTTTGATCTAAGGACCATGTATACAGTAGAAAACTTGCAAAATAAGGAACATATGTCAATCTATATTTCTGTTTGTCTAAACTTCTACTACTAGTTTACATGAAGATATTGTCATATATGTTAGTTTTCCTGATCTATATCTAGATGGAGACCTATGAAGTAATCCCTAGCAGTAAATCCTGCAGTTGATATTTCCTTTGCCAACCTTCAAATTGAACCAGGCTGCATTTTACACTGCTTTCTTGAAGCTGCCAATATACATAGTGATAAAATCAACCATAAATAAATTAAAATGATTTTATGTCTAATTGTAATAAGCATTACAAGCAAATAATAATAACTAGTATACCTCAACGACAGATATGTTATGTAAAAGATCATAAAACTCTTCTAAGAGCTGCTTCTCTTGTGTAACAACTTTTGCCAATTCTGATAGTATTGCAGTAGTCTTGTCAACCTGTTGACAGAGAAATTTTTCCATATGAATGCAGCCCTCGGAAATTAAAAGATATATTTGGACACAAAATTTGACGACAATAGTTCAAATATATAGTTAATTACGTTCAATCAACAACTCATTAATCATTCATTGAACCTAATTAACCACGATATTTAGCGTCATTAACCACGATGTTTTGCGTCATTAACAACTTTGAAACTTACTGCAGGTGAAAAAGAAGTTAACATTGACTTAATGGAAGCTGTGAGATCAGAAGCCTGACGAATAGCAATGGATGTAAATTGTATGTTCACCTATAAGTTAAGCATAAAAAAAAATCCTGTCAATGCACCATCCCTATCATATGATCACTTAGACTATGTACATACGTATAAAAAATTTTAATGCACATGTTTAGAGTAAATAGACAATTTAATATTTTGTAACGGTCGGTCAATTTAATCCCTTAAATCGAAAAATATCACTTAGACTTTTTACTCGACATGCCGATGTACCTTAGCACCTTCCAAAAGAGGAATTCTGCACACAGCAGAATGCAAACACTCTTTGGTGGCAGTAATTGTTGATGCATGTTGCCTTTCCATGCTTCCCCAAGCTTCTAATAACTTTAACTGTCAAAAACAACAATAAATCAGTTAAGAATATTGAATTAATTACAAAAACAAGTTTGGCAGATATTAATCAAAATTAGGTTTACTACTTACTTGGTAATATAATATAAAAGCTTTTTTCATTTCAAGCTTTTCTCTTGCAAACTGTATCTTCTTTTTCATAACAGTATTTCTGAACTTGATGAGACCATCCCAGACACACATCAAATTGCTCTAAAAACATTCATAAACCAAGATAGTGTTAATTCAATTTCTCATTAGCTATAAAGATCACATAAAGAAGAAAAGAAACGTAATGCATTTAGAATTAGCTTATTTACCACTTATCTTACAGCATAAACTTTGTTTTAACACGATTATAAAAATAGTTAATGACATGACATCAGTAACCTAGTTTCAGTTTATTTCAACAAGTTTAATGGACAACTTATGAAAACAACTTACAACTTACAGAAGTGCTTATTCGATAAAAGTTCAATAAATATGTTAGACAAACAAGTGTACCTCAGTGTGGCGAGAAATGTTTGCATTTACAATTTGTGCTCTAGCATTTGCATATCGCCACTGAATCAAACGATTATCAAGCAAACGAAGCTTATGAACGTCTTCATTGTTTCCAAAACCATTCTTCGGTGAATTAAGGCCAACAGATTTTTTACTCTTGAAGAAATCAAAACCAAAATTGAGTAGTTTTTCAACTCCTTTCGCCTTCGTGGGGCTTGAAAACTCTGACCTCCCTGGCGACAAAGCCCATTGAGATTTCGAACTCTTGTACCCTGTAATCGAATTAGTCCTCTTCATCATCGGTTTCAACGAATCACCGTTCAAATTCCCAATGTTAGAATCAGAAGCTCCTCTTCTAGCCCTTCTCAATGTTGCATCACTCATCAACCTTGTAGGAACTTCCACTGCTGGTTTTCTTGCCGGAGAAGCCAAAGCTTCATCGTTGGATTCGGTATCAACCGAGCTAGTTAAGCTTGAATTTCTCTTGAACAGTTTAGCATTTTCATCTAAGGAAAACCTTCCCGGAACAATGCCTGAACCATTATTAGAATTAAGCTTCTTCAATGAAGAAGAAGATGCAAGTTTTCCTGTGAATCTTGCAGAACCACCAATTGCTCTTGTTTGATCATTTTCAAACGTTCTAATCTCTCTATGACTCTTTTGTGAAAGAGTGAAACTAGTTTTGTTGTTGTGTTTGTGTTTGTTTTTCTCATTTTGTTCTATGATTCTATCTTCGGTTATGTGATCAGCTAGTGTACCGGAGTTATTTTTCGCGGAAGAAGGCCAGAGCTGACGACGTAGAACAGATTCTTCAGCTGTTATTTTATGTCTTCGATCATCTTCCAAGCTCCGAATCGATGACTTACGTATGACTGAGGAAGGGGAAGGAAATTCAGTGGATTCTACGGAGGTGGAAGGCGAGGGAACAAACCTTCTTTGTTGACGAGGGTTCACCGGAGAAGTGTTTCGGGCCTTCATCCGAGACAGAGAAAAGTTGCCGTTACGTTGGAGTTGCCGGTGTTATTAGGATTTTATATTGAGTCTAACTCGTCTTTACAGGTTTTAAGGTTTGAGCGTGTCACTTGGGTTTTATCAATATATCTGTTGGTGTTGTTGCTATTTTGGCAACGGTTAAGAGTTGAAATGGTAAAATGTGTATAAATAGGAATAAATAATTATTTCGCCGGCCCTTAATGTTTATTTTTTTTGTGTGGGATAGTGAAAGTTGAAGTTGATTGAGGAGAGTGGAGATGTACAATACAAATGGATTGGAGGGGTGAAAAAACTAGAAAATTTCTGTTTAGTTTTAATGTCTATCTGCCATTTGTTTGAAATTTCTTAAGAGTTGAAATGGCTTTTTAGTTAGTTGCTTTAACATTAAGTAACCCAATTGTAACTATGTCTCACATAATCAATATTTTAAAAAGAAAATATATCCAAAAAAAAAAAATCAAACATAAAAACACACATAGATCATATAAAGATACTCTTCCCCTTTTTTAAACCATTATTTATTTCCCCTTGAGTTAACATCCACACTTATGCATACTTTTTTCTTTAATGTGTATTATATATGGTGTCAAAATATGGTGTATTTGACTGACACATTTCTATTTTAAAATAAATTTCAAAATTGCAAAATTTAATTTAATTCCTCCCTGTGTTGGTATTTGCACGGATGGGAATGATATTAAGTTGATAATATATTGAAGTGTATTTGAAAATGAAACAGACTAATATTGATGATACATCTGATAACAAATTTAGTTTGAGAAGCAAATTTGATTAATATTTTACAATTTTTTATTTTTTTAAAGGAATTTTAGAAATTATTTTATATTATTATTTTTGGAGAAAAATTATTGACCCCCTTCCCCTCAAAGATGCTTGAATTACATTCCCCTCCCCTCTTATTCAAAATATATTAGGAAACATTTCATTCCCCACCCCTCCCTAAGAGAAGCTTGAATTACATTCCTCTCCCCTAATAATTTTACTCCCTTAATAAAAAAATTATTTCTAAAACTCTAGAAAAAAAATAATAATCTAACACACATAAAAAAAAAATAGCGTCGTGGGTCTATTTTATTAAAATCAAAACTTGAATACATATTTTTGCTATTTTAAATTCACAATTTCGTTAACATATAGTTTTAAACCCAATTATAAAATATTAAACAACCCAAAATAAAATTAAAATATGTGAATAATTACTAAAGACAATAAAATATGATTATTTAAAAGTTAATTTTATACCCTAAATTATAAATTAATGGCAAAATATTTAAATTTAATTATCATTGATATTTAAATTATAAAGAAATGAATTTATTTTTCTTAAATGGTTGTTCAAAATTAGTATATATCATAAAAATATTTATTTATGTTAAAATAGATTAGAGTGTAATGCATATTTAATTATTAAGGGAGGAGGTTGTAATTCAAACATCTTATAGGGGAGGGGAGTAAAAAAAATTATTTTTCAAGGAAGGGGAGTGTATATTTTAACATAAGAGGAAAGGAAAGTGTAATTCAAACTTCTCTTAAAGGAGGTGAGTGTAATTTACTCAAAATTATTTTACAATATTGATAATATAAAGAACTAGGTTGACAAAATATATTTTCAATGACTAAATTGAATATATTCACCAACTTTATTTTGGTATCCTTTCTTTTTTTGTATGTGTGTATACTACTCTATTTTTTTAAACTGACTCTTGTACCCTTTTTTTTTAGATATGAGTCTTGTACTCTTGGTA